>ERZ1026800.445-NODE-445-length-35776-cov-4.864765_pt1 | contig 35776 bp, 32 predicted proteins | sample MGYA00520873_ERZ1026800 | MGnify/ENA primary metagenome ERZ1026800 (study PRJEB33270, sample SAMEA104284475) | anaerobic digester metagenome | biome: Anaerobic digester microbiome; feature: mesophilic sludge digester; material: Anaerobic digester biomass | place...
CGCCCGCCCTGTGCAGCCCGAGGGCGCCCGCGATATCGCGCGTGAAGCACGCCACGCAGATGCCCATGTTGCCGGGATTGCCGAAGTAGACGAGATATCCTCCCTGGTCGAGAATTGCCATCTTGTCGAACATTTTGAAGATGTCGGAAGAAGGCTGATGGATGACGGTGAAAACAAGTTTTCCCTTATGTGTCAGTTCTCTCAGGAGGTCAATGATATTTTCCGAATCCTTTGATGAGAGGCCCGATGTCGGTTCATCGAGGAACAGCACCGAAGGCTCGCGGATCAGTTCAAGAGCTATGTTCAGCCTTTTGCGTTGTCCTCCTGATATTACCTTGTTCAGGGGAGTTCCAACCTTGAGGTCTCTTTTATCGGCCAGTCCCACCGAACTGAGGGTTTTTTCCACGATACTGACTATGCCGGCCTTGTCCATTCCGCCGAAACACTGGCTGGCGGCAAAATATAGGTTTTCAAAGACAGTAAGTTCCTCAATCAGCAGGTCATCCTGGGGAACGAGTCCCATCACCCCCTCCAGTTTCTCCTTGTCCTTTACAATATCAAGTCCGTTAAGAGCGACCGTTCCGGATGAAGGTTCGAGGATTCCGCTCATCAGGTTCAGCAGAGTTGTTTTTCCTGAACCGCTTGGTCCCATGATGCCAATGAGGTTACCCTGCTCGGCTGAAAGAGAAACATTAACCAGTGTACGCTGTTTGTTGTTGGGCCTGTAGCTTACTTTGTTTACGACGAATGAAATCTTCTGTGTTATGGTTTCCGAAAGGAATTTTGAGCTGACGTCGCTGTAATAAAATGCCTGCCGGTTTGGAAGGCGCAATGAGCTTCCCTGTGGAAAGGAATGAATTGCCTGTGCTCCGATGGGTACTCCGTTCAGCAGAAACTGCTCACCGGCAAAATATCTTGTGAAATAGAGGTCGACGCTTGGGAGCCGCATAAACATTATTGTGGTGCCGGAGTATCCCTCATGCATATTGTTGCATAGTTCACAAACATCGGTGCCTGGTTGAAGAACAAGTATATTGGGGTCGTTTATTTTCTTATCAGGGTCGTTGCCAAGTACAAACTGCTCTATCGATTTTATTTCTTCCGGATGAATTTTAAATACCTCTGCCACGATTGAAATCACCTTTAGCCGCCGGGGAGTGAAATAACCGCTGGAGTTTACAAGCTCATAAAGACGGATAAGCACTATTGTTTTCTGGCCCCTGTTGAGTGTCCGGTTGATCTGCCTGCAGATGTCGAGTATCTTTACTGAATCCTGAACCGAGGGGGATTCGTTGTCTTGTTCCTCCTTACCGTATTCCGGAAATCCGATATACTCGTCGAACATTAGGAGGTATTTGATCATCAGGTTTGAGCTCAGCTGTTTTTCGAGGAAGCTGGCGACATAGTCACGTTCCTTCTCACGAAGTTTGCCGTCCTGTCTTACGACAAGGGCAAATAATTCCATTAATGCCTTAAGGACTTCCTCGCTCATGTTTCAACCCTAAACAGCTAACGCTTTTTGGCCTGTCTGACGAACTTCCTTTGTATCCATCCGGGAACAATTGAAGCACCGATGATCAGGTATGGATAATAACTTATAATCCTCCATATTATTGCGATAGCGAGGGCAAGGCTTCCCACGATTTCAGGGTCAGCTTCTATGGCGTCGGAGATAAATCTTCCGAGAATCAGTTCGGCAAATCCACTGCCTCCGGGAGTGGGGCTTATTATCATCATGATCCAGGTAACCAGCTGGCGGGCAAAAATGAGCAGGTGATCCTTAACGGCAAAAAATGCAAGCAGGATGGCATTTACCACCCAATACCTCGAGGTCCACGACAGAAAAGTTGCCGTAAACGCCTTTATCCAGAACATGAAAGGCTTCTTTTTAAGCTCATTGGAGCTTTCGACAATGTCGTCGCCTGCTTTTACTGCTGCTTTGTGCCACCTTTTCAAAATGGGAAGCCTGAAGAACCAGATAATGATTTTTCTTATCTTTTTTGGATCAACGAACAGTCCGTAGCCAACCAGGATAACCCAGGCCAGTATTATTACATATCCTATAACAGCCACAACGACAAGGTTGTTGAGGAGGGCAATTCCCGTTCCCTGAAGCGATGTTGTAAAAAGCACATCGCCCCCGACAACAAGCAGGATAAGCGGGAACATTATCACAAAGTATAGCTCATCAAGAAATGAAGTAGCAAGTACAATGGAGGTGCTTCTTCCAACCGATATTCCCTCCTTGTGGATGAAGACAACTGCAACGGCTGTTCCCCCCACTGTGGAAGGAGTAATGGCTGAAGTGAATTCCCAAAGCATAATGATCCTGAATGCCTGCAACCATGTGAGGTCCTTTTCCGAAAGTATCCTGATGCGGATCATGTAGCCGAGATCCCTTCCGACCATGCATAACCAGGCAACAAAAATCCAGAAAACAGAATTCCAGGTAAACCTGATATGGCTCATGGCATCATTGTCTATCTCCCTGACAATAAACCATCCGACAACCGCCAGGCCAATAATGACCGGCAGAGCGATTCTTGCCGGCTTCAATTCACTAACAAGTTTGTATTGTCGGTCCTGGGACATTCGCTCTTTTTTCAAGTGCCAAATATCATATATTTTTATCTAAATATAATGCTTTTCACCACCCTTATCCCGAAAAAGGAACTATCCTCAGCTCGATATGCCTGTTCGGCACAACTGTTTTTTCAAGCGCACGAATATGGTCTTACATTGGCCAGAGATCATGAAACGGGCTGACAGCTAATGTCATGGTTCCGGTTGACCGTTTCGTCTGATTGACCGTTTCGTCTGAAGCGGTTAAAACCCCGGAAAGGAGATTCTGAACAAAGGATCTGTCAGCTTTCTTCCCGTTTTTCCACGACAATGGTACAGTCCGTTACCAGTGCCGCGATGGCACCGACAGCGGCGAAAACCGGTGCGAGAAGAATCCCCACGGCCCCGACAGTCACAGGGAACTCAATGATAGGGATATCCTTCTCATTCTTGATGATGATTCTTCTGGCATTTCCTTCCCTGATTATCTCCTTTACTTTTTCCAGCAGCTCTTCACCCTTGACCTTGAAAAACTCCTCGTTTGTTTTTTTCTTTTCCGTCATAGTTTTATGATGATTAAGTTGGAGGCCGTATGAATGACTTCAAGCGTTGTGAAAACTATTCCTTCGGTGTTCCGACTAACGGAGCCACATCATACTTAGCCGTACGCTCGTCTTTGATAATTCCCGACCAGTTGAGACCGAAGGCAAAGTCGTAGCTGTTGCCGTCGCTGTCGGTATGGCATTTCATGTCTCTGGGTACATCCTCGAACTGTGCTTCCACAGTCTCCATGCTGGCGGGCATCTGAAGAGGAAGAAGCCCTGATGGTTCTGTTTTGCCCGCGATGATTTCCAGGAATGCTCTGTCGGGAAGAAAAGCCGATCTGTCGCCGCCGAATCCCACGAGAATAGCATCGACCTTGTTTTCAAATTCGCTGAACACCATTGGATTTGATACGTTCACGGCTACGATTGTCTTTTTGGCTGATGCCGCGACTTTAAGCACAAGATCCAGGTCACTTTCGTTTCTGATAATCGCCGTTTTGCCGAAGTACGAGCGGTTCTCCTTCACTTTGCTTTTCAGATCACCGTAACCATCGGGTGATGTTTCAGTCACCTCGATCATGTCGCCGCCGAGGGATTCCTTGCGAACGAACTCCGAGTTGGCAGTGTAGGGGCGGTACTGAAGTGAAATGGGGAGATATGTGTATTTCTGACCGTCGGTGGTAATACCTCCGAATCCCATGTAAGTCGGATTGCCGTTCTGCGGGCTGGTTATCCTGACCAGGGCAAAGTCACATTTGGCTATTTCCGCTGCAGAAGCACGTATGATGTCATTCGGCGATACCGTCGGAATTCCCTTGTCATCCTTAGGACCGGTAAGTTTCTTTGCCAGAGCATCGGTCAGCACATTGAAATACTCTCCGGCAATACCGGTATCGAATGCCGGTTTAGCTGATGCCGGGGTGACGCCGCGTCCTGTTGTGGCTGCCGAATACACAAGCGGGATATACACGGTGGGTTTTTCTTCACTTTCCGGTGCCTTGCGAATTATGCCCCCGCTGTTCTTAAGCATCACAACGGATTTCAGCATTGCCCTGTATCCGGCTTCATTGTGTTCCGCGTTGTTGGGAACGGTTTCAGCCATTTCGATACTGAGATAGGGATTGTCGACAATACCAATGTTGAAATGGGTTCTCAGTATTCTCTCGGTCGACTTGTTCATAATCTCCATCATGCCTTCTTCACCGTGTTTTTCCACACCCAGCCTATAGGCTTCCATGGCCAGGTCCACGCTTTCCTTAGGGTTGCGGCCTTCGCCGCCGTATGCATCACAACCGGCTTCCAGGATAGCGAGCATACATTCCGCGGGTGTCAAATGTTCCACTCCGAAGTTCTTTCCGGTGATGATGCTGAAGTCGGTGAGTATATAGCCGTCCCATCCATACATTTCCCTAAGCACCCTGTTGATCTTGTAGGGGCTGTAGCTTGTTGCCACGCGCTCTCCGCCAACTGGCGAGCCGTCAGCTTCAATTCCGACGGAGAAGTTTGTCATGGCGGCACTTACTTCTTCGGTTTTGCCCGGCAGTTCCATGCAGGCGGCAAACGGCAGGATATGAGTCCAGAACTGACCGCCCGGAAAAACGTTGTAAGCTCCGTCGCGGGTATGAGATTCCCGGCCTCCCTCTCCCGCGCCGTCTCCCGGGAAGTGCTTCATCTGGTTGTTCACGCTGTGTATTCCCCATCCAAGATCATTTCCATTGTCGTCGTATGTTGATTGCCACGCGTTGATCATTGCCCTTGCCATATCCATTGACAGTGCCGGGTCCTCCCCGAAAGTTCCGGAGATGCGTTTCCAGCGGGGTTCCGTTGCCAGGTCCATTTGTGTGGCGACCTGCATCGAGATCCCCATGGCCCGCCATTCCTCCGACATCAGTCTTCCGTATTCCGCTCCCACTTCGGGATCGAAAGTTGCAGCCATTGCAAGGTTGCTTGGCCATTCGGATACATCCCCCGATCGCGGGTCAGCTATCCAGACCGCGGGTATGCAGACAATACTTTCGAGGCTCTCTATATATTCCTGAACCATATTGTTCCATAAAGCCTTCACTTTTCCGGACACATTGGCTCCGGGTGCCCTCAACTGCCTGTATCCCAGGTTAAGTGCATTCTTCATTGCATCATCAAGTGCATCGGGATTGACGCTTCCCACTCCGAAGGGGTTCATCTTCATTCCCATCATCTGCTCAACCGGAATTTCGCTGACCATGGCAGCTGCTCTCCGGTTGTAGTCAACCCGCCAGTCTTCAAATAAATCAAGTTTGTTATTTCTGTTGAGGTCTTTGAAGGCATATCCGTCCACCTGTATCAGTTTAAGTCCGGAGTTTTTTGAATATCCGAGAGTGGCGCCGTTTTCATTCGTCACCATTATCCAGCCGTCAGGGCTTGTTGATTCTGTCCACTTTACCTTACCCGATCCCAGAGGTCTGGGATCCCTTGGATAGTCCTTTGTTTTGCAGGAGCTAATAAAAAAAGCAGTGATACATGCTATTAGAGCCAGAGTGAAAAAAGTCCTCCCTGTCGGAGTCCCGGGTTTTGAAAAGTTCATAGTTATGTCTCCTTCCGTTTATGTTGTTTTAAATTGTTGTTGTCCTGAACCTTCGCTTATTTTTGGCCCAAGTGTTTTTTGAGATAGACAAGCTTTAAAACAGGATTATCATCCTGTTTCAGATTATCCGCGAATTTTTCGAGTTTTTCCTTCATCTCAGGATACGCGGCTTCCGACTTGGCTAATATTTCGGGGCTGTTTTTTTCTTTGAAAGTGTAAGCATCCTGCCCGGTTATCCATATATCACCGCTTCTGTTTGTATAATAAGGGTAAAAATCGTCACCCCCGTCAAGATCATTTAAAAAGCCTTTATCCCTTTCAATAGCCATCGATCTTGTTGAGCCACTGACCTTGTTATATTCAAAAATATAGTATTCAGTCCCTTTTGTAAGTCTGAAGAATGTCCTGTCGTAAGTTTCAAGGATTAGACTCCAGACCGAGGCTTTGTCCGAAGGCCCGGATTGTCTGAAAAAGAAATCCTTAACGCTTTGATTATGAGGTACATTTCCCCATTTTATAATATAGCCCGGGAATATCGACTTTGAATCTATTTCATAAATTGTATCCCCGTCGGGCATAAGAACTATCCTGTTGTCAAAGAATGTAATGGACGGAGCCATTGAGATCATGTTTCCTGCATCTGATTTTGAAATGTCGGCATTTTTCAAGGGATGTTCAATCAGTTTAAGAGGATTTCCATTGCAGTCAAATATTCCGGCCGAACAATTAAAGGGATTTTCAGTATAGTCTTTCATAATTGAACCTATATAAAAGAAAGTGCACAGGAAAACTGAATCGGAGAGGCTCCTGAAATCGAACATGGTTCTGGAAACCGGGAAATCAACGGTTTCAACATAATTTCCGTTTGGTTCAAATACCAGGTAGCTGTCCATTGCACTACGGAAAACAAATAATTTATCATCATTTACAGATGTTGAATAAGCACTTCCCGGGAGGTATTCCTTTGGGCCTCTTCCGATGTTTCCAAATGAATTCAGGTAGTTCCCGTTCATATCAAAACGTTTGACAATGCCGTCGGAGCTGGTCCTCAGATACAGATGACTATCAGATATCTGTATCTTGTCGACATCCCCTATCACTTCCTGCTTGTCTTTTGAAAGGACAACATATCTGATGCTGTCGGCTATTTCACTCAGTCTGATTTCAGAAGGATTGCTTAAACCTTCGCTTATATCGATTATATGCGGGTAAGGCAAGACTTTTAACTCATCGCTTTCCCGGACATTTTTTTTATTTGTGCAGCCAGTTGCCAGCACAATGATGAAGAGCAGGACCGGAATCACTCCTGGAAACCTGACGGATTTTGTTGTTTGCATTTTGTGGTCACAGGGTTCATTTCACTGTAAATTTAATGATATTTTCTTACCGTCAGGCGAAGAATTTAATGCCTGCAAACCTGATCTTGTTTCCCAAAAAATCTTTTTAAGGTATCTGATAATAATGTAACTTTGCTTTTGACCCTGGTATCCGTGTTGGAACTGCATTTAGCGAACAATGTCAATCAACAGGATATCAAAGTCATATGCCAACACCTGATCAGTGCATATTAGCAAGCAACCTAAGATATTATATTCGGTCAGATGATATTTCTGTTATGTACTAAAATAAAAAACCATTAAAATCAGAACCATATTATGATGAAAAAAACTTCTTGTTATTCCGGAATGAAATGGATTGTAGCAGGGTCATTTCTTGCAATAATCCTTTTTATAAGCTCATGCAGTCAAACCGGCACCAGGCCGGCAGTTGACGAGCAGGTTCTCAAAGTAGGGGATGATATTGCCATTGCGCAGACCGAATACGGTAAGGTGCAGGGTTTTATCCTCAATAATATTTTTCAGTTCAGGGGTATTCCATATGGTGCCAGCACCGCTGGCAAGAACCGTTTCATGCCTCCTCAGAAGCCGGAGCCATGGGATAATATTTACCCGGCTGTATGGTGGGGTAACAGTGCTCCACAGATCATGGACAACCGTTATGGGAATGCATGGTCGTCATTTGCCGATCACTGGAACTATGATGATGTGAGCGAGGACTGTCTGAAGCTCAACATATGGACACCGTCGATCACGGATAATGCGAAGAGGCCTGTATTGGTCTGGCTCCACGGGGGCGGTTATACCAACGGCAACGGGATCGAGCAGGACGGGTATATGGGAGAGAATCTCAGCCGGAAGGGCGATATCGTCTTTGTTTCAATAAATCACAGGCTTGGTCCGATAGGATTCACTGATCTTTCGGGTGTTGGAGGTGAGAAATATGCCAGTTCGGGCAATGTCGGGGCGCTCGACATGGTAGCGGCTCTTGAATGGGTGAACCGTAATATTTCAAACTTTGGAGGTGATCCCGGGAATGTGACTATTATCGGTCAGTCGGGCGGGGGAGCAAAGGTGTGTGTTGTTATGAACATGCCACAGGCCGCAGGTCTGGTTCATAAAGGTGTTCCTCTCAGCGGCTCCACGATTGAAGCTATCGATCAGGAATACTCAAGAGGTCTGGGAGCATATGTGCTGAAGGAAGCCGGGTTAAAGCCAAACGAGGTTGACAAGCTTCAGGATATACCCTGGAAGGATTACATTCTCATTGCAAACAGGGCAGCCCAGAAATATAACCAGGATAACCCACGTCCGGGAATGATGCGCGGTGGTTTCGGACCGGTAGCTGACGGGGTGAATCTTCCGAAGGGAAAGTTCTTTGCAGATCCTGAAGGACTCTCCTCCGGAGTGCCGATGATGATAAGCACCACCTTCCATGAATGGTCGATGAGCCGTACAAATCCGGAACTTGAGAAGATAACAGCCGACAGCGCGAAAGCCATGCTTTCGGGCAGGTCAGGTATGAGGGTCGGATATGGAGACAAGGCAGCTGAGATTTATGATGCATACGCGAAGGTATTCCCGGATGCCACACCAATAGAACTGGCAACTCTGATCGGGAGCAACCGCAAGGGTGTTGTTGCCACGGCCAATGCCAAGGCAGTTCAGAAGGCTCCGGTTTATGTGGCATGGTTCGGATGGGAGCCTCCCTTGTTCAATAACAGGATGAGGGCTTTCCACTGTCTGGATATTTGTTTCTGGTTTTACAATACCGATATAATGCTTACCCATACGGGTGGAGGTCCGAGACCCCGTGCTCTTTCTGAAAAGATGTCGGATGCACTTCTTCAGTTCATGCGTACGGGCGATCCCAACGGAGGCGGTTTGCCTCAGTGGCCGGCTTATACCATCGAGAATGGCGAGACTATGATACTCAATGATCTGTGCGAGGTTAAGAATGATCCTGACAGGGAAGCACGTGCGGTGATACCGGATTGATTTTTAGGGCACAGGGCACGGGGCACAGGGCACGGGGCACAGGGCACGGGGCACAGGGCACGGGGCACAGGGCACAGAGCACAGGGCACAGGGCACAGAGCACAGAGCACAGGGCACAGAGTACAGAGCAAGACCGCAAAACTGTGTTTTCAGCTTTTTGCCGCACCAATGGCAGTAGCGTATTCGGCATCGGCAGGGAACTCATAATGAATCTGGTACATTTTAGAGATTGAATTGAGTATTCTTTGTCCGATGGGGTTTTTGCTTCCGTTGCCCGTCACAACTATAGTGTCGTTGTTCTTGCTCTTTGCAGCGAATACTGATACCATCCCTATAACCTGGTAGGTGAGGTTAAGTATACCTGCGGCTAAGTCTTCCTTTGAGGCTGTCTCGACTATCTTCCCGAAGTTGGAAGCAGTATATTCCCTATTGAGGAAACCGATATTGCTTTCAGCTATATCGCCTATATGAAGGTCGATATTCTTGAGGTCACCCTTCGCGGCATAGCACATTATGGTATCGTAATCGGATAAACTGAGCATTTCGTGTGCAAGTCCGATTATAGTTCCACCGCCCACTCCCGTACCCCCGAGATGAGTTATCTTTCCGTTGTTCACCTCAAGTATGGCGGTGCCGGTTCCTATATTTGCAATTATTATCCTGTCCTTTTTTGCAAGATGCTTTCCTCCTGTGCCAATAGCAGTCATCTCGTCGATCCGGTTTGTTCTGATGCCGAACAGGTCGCCGGGGATTTTCGCCGCTCCAACTCCGGTGATGTTTATCCTTTCAATATTGCCGAGGCTGAGATGATTCTCGACAAGCAGTTTTCCAAAAGCTCCAGTTGCCGATGTTATCGGATCGACAGCCCTGGTCTTCACCTTAATTATATCCTTTTCTGTATTCACCGCGGCCACCTTTGTGGTGGTGCTTCCGATATCGATTCCTATTACCATAGCTCTGAGTATTTGAGGGTAGAATTATACCGCTGCCGTTTTAACGCGGCAAATGTAATCATTCTGATTATATTATTTAATACACGATTATTCCTGTGTTTTGTTGCATCTGAGCGGTTCGCCGGCCCTTCTTCATCCGCTAACCACGGTGCATCACATGATCAGCCTTGAATACGCGGGCTTTAACAATTTTCTGTAGATTCACACCTTTCTATCTGATCACCTGACATATAACGATGGCAATAAGGCTTTATTACTCAGGGAGCCGGGACACCGGAAAAAGAATCAGGTTTTGCAAAATCATATTGTTTCAGGTAAAATAATTGTCGAATAACAATATCCTGCTTATTGTTATTCGATAAAAATTCGTATGTTTATCATAAATTCAAACTTCATACAATGGCAATAATTGTCAATCTCGATGTAATGCTTGCCAGGCGCAAGATGAAACTGAATGAGCTGTCGAAGATAGTTGGAGTTAATGTCTCTAATCTGTCGATACTAAAGAGCGGAAGGGCCAAGTCGATACGCTTTTCCACGCTCGATGCCATCTGCGAGGCGCTGAAATGCCAGCCGGGGAATATTCTGGAATACGTGAAGGAGGAGGAGTAGGGGCACGGGGCTCAGGGCACGGGGCTCAGGGCTCAGGGCACGGGGCTCAGGGCACAGGGCGCAGGGCTCAGGGCACAGAGCTCAGAGCGCAAGACCGCAAGACCGCGAGACCGCAGGACCGCGAGCCCCTGTCGGAAGCGCCCTGGTAAAGCAGTCTCGCTGTAAGAGAAAGAAAGCATGAGAATAACAAAACTTATTGAGTCACATTTCTGGTTTGTACTATTGGCAGGTATCATCCTTGGGCTATGGGCTCCGGTTGAAATTAATGCTCCGCCGGTTGTTCCGAAGCTGCTGCTTGGCATGATGCTTTTCACTGCTTTCATGAAGATTGATGCCCTCGATATTATCGAGAGCCTGAAAAATTTCCGGCTGATATCATGGATCACTTTTGTCTATATGCTGGCAATCCCTCTTGTTTTTTATTTTGTTACATTATTATTTGACAGGGAGTTCGCCATTGCAATGCTACTGCTCACCGCTATGCCCGCGGGTGTTGCAACTCCCGTGCTAACCGACATAGCAAAGGGCAACATTCCCCTCTCGATGAGTCTGGCGATAGTGACCCAACTCGCCGCTCCCTTTACCGTTCCATTGCTTTTCTGGATACTTGACATCGATTCCATTAACATAAACAAGCTGATGATACTGAGGGATATCGCCATCCTTGTATTTGTCCCGATGATCGTTTCCCAGATAATAAAAAGATTGCTTCCGCGAACAATTGAAAGGTCGCAGAAATTCTTCACATCATTCAATGTGCTTATTTTATTTTCATTTGTGTATATAGTCATTTCTTCCCAGAAGGAGCTAATTCTGGGAAACCCGGCAGGTGTTGTATGGAAGCTCGTGGCGCTTTATCTTGTATTCATTCTCCTTCACATCATCGGTTATTTTATCTGTCCGCGCCAGAGCCGGAAAAGCAGGATTACAGTGGCTATCGGTTCAGCCTATATGAACAACGGGCTGGCCATTGTACTGGCAGTGTCATATTTCTCGCCCTCCGTTCTGGTACTTATGGTTCTTTCGGAGTTCCCGTGGAACACTCTTCTGGGACCCTTCGTGAAGGTGATGGAAAGGATCGGTCGTCCTAATCAAAAATAATGTTAAAGCATCTTTTTTCAGGATTTTAATAATTATTTTAGAGGCAAAGACCAAATCTGGATTTAGAAACGATAAAACCTCAAAAGAATGAAGAAAAAACTGTTTGTATCTATTATCTGCATGTCGTTATTTGCAGTCACCTTTTCACAGGAGCTGGCGAATTTCCGGCGTACACCGATTATTTCTCCGGAGATAGGGGAGAAGACTGTCACATTCAGGATTCGTGCGCCCCAGGCAAAGCTTGTCAGGGTTTACGGTTCATGGATGAGGAGCTTCGACTCGTCGGTGAACATGAACAAGGACACGGCTGGCGTATGGGTTTTAACCATTCCAAAACCACAGCCCGAGCTTTACACCTATAATTTTATTGTCGACGGTTTCAGTGTAAATGATGCTAATAACGTGCTTCTGCAGCGCGACGGCACCCGTTACCTGAGCGTGCTGCTGGTGCCGGGCGATCTGACAGCCAACTACTTTGAAGCCGGCCAGCGGGGCAATCTGCACAAGGTATGGTACGACTCGCCGACCATTGGCAAGGCCCGCAGGATGTATGTTTACACTCCCTATGGCTATGATTCCGGAACCGAAAAATATCCGGTGCTTTACCTTCTTCACGGTGGAGGAGGCGATGAGGATGCATGGGTTACCATGGGCCGTGCATGCCAGATACTTGATAACCTGATTGAGAAGAAGCTGGCCGTGCCGATGATCTGTGTCATGCCCAACGGCAATCCCACACAGGAGGCAGCCAGAACGCTGCTTCTTCCGGAGACGACCTACGAACGCGGGGATCCGAAGTTTGCCAACCTCTATATAAACAGCATAGTCAGGGATATTATTCCCTATGTAGAAAAGAATTACCGCGTTATTGCCAGTCCCGATGCCAGGGCAGTTTCCGGTTTATCGATGGGTGGCGGCCATACCCTGAGCGTCACCAACGAGCACCCCGGCACATTCAGCTACATCCTTCCGCTCAGTATGGGCATAAGGGCCGATCAGCCCGATATCGATGCCAAGCTTCAGGGTGTTAAGAAAGCCGGTTACAAGCTTTACTGGATCGGATGCGGTAATGAGGATTTCACCTTTGAAGGGGCGAAGTTGCTCGACCAGGCTCTGACTAAAAACGGGATGAAGCATACCTTCTTCATTTCGGAAGGAGGACACACCTGGTCGAACTGGAGGATCTACCTGAATACCTTTGCACCTCTGCTTTTCAAATAAGATCTTTACGACTGACAAAAAACAATGTGAATACCCCCGCCTCAGCGGAGTGGCATCATACCATTAAAAACAAAATAATAACATGATGAAAAGATTAACATTAATTACAATATGCTTGTTGGCCTTCACGGGTCTCTTTGCCCAGGAACTGGCAAATTTTGCAGGACGCCAGCCTGTTATTTCCCCTGACATCAAGGGCAATGAAATCACCTTCAGGGTGTCTGCTCCCTATGCTGATGAAGTGAGGCTTTCCGGTTCCTGGCAGGCTGATATGAGGTCGGCCATTGAGATGAAAAAGGATGAGGCCGGGCTGTGGTCTGTCACAATCCCGGCTCCTGCACCTGAGCTCTACACCTACAGCTTCATCGTCGACGGACTTTCGGTCACCGATGCGAACAATGTACTGATGCAGCGTGACGGGACCCGCTACCTGAGTGTTCTGCTGATTCCCGGCGAGGTGACAGCCAATTATTTCGAAGCTAAAAACCGCGGTAACCTGTCGCAGGTCTGGTACGATTCCCCAACTCTCGGCCTGAACCGCCGCATGTTTATCTATACACCTTACGGTTATGAGACAAGCAAGACAAAGTATCCGGTGTTGTACCTTCTTCACGGGGCCGGCGGTGATGAGGATGCCTGGAGTACCATGGGCCGCACCTGTCAGATCATGGACAACCTGATCGAGAAAAAGCTTGCAAAACCGATGCTGGTGGTAATGCCGAACGGCAATCCCGGTCAGCAGGCAGCGCGAACCCAGCTTATTCCTGAAAAACCCTTCGACCGCAACAATCCGGGCACGCCAAATGCCTATGTTCACAGCATTGTAAAGGACATTGTGCCCTATATTGAAAAGAACTACAAGGTTATTGCCAAACCTGCATCGAGGGCTATTGCCGGCCTGTCGATGGGGGGCGGTCATACCATCTCCTGCACCAATCTGTATCCCGGATTTTTCCAGTATATATGCCCCCTGAGCATGGGCATCCGCGTGACTGATGAAAACAAGGCGACCTACGACGCTGATTTCAGGGCAGTGAAGAAAGCGGGCTACAAGCTCTACTGGATAGCATGCGGCGACTCCGATTTTCTTATCGAACAGGCCAGGACGCTCGATGCCACTCTTACGCGTCTGGGAATGAAGCACACCTTTTTTGTCAATTCGGGCGGACATACCTGGACTAACTGGAGGATATACCTTAACAACTTTGCGCCTCTTCTTTTTAAATAGAAACAAGAATTAACGCGACCTGAAATAACCTGAATCCATTATCATACCTTTAAAAATTTATTATGATGAAAACCGAAAAAAGAAGGACCTTTATTAAGAAATCAGTTATGGCCTCGGCAGGTATAGCCATGGCTCCCGCTTACATCAAGGGATTTGCACAGGTTAAGCCGAGCGACAGAATAAATGTCGGAGTTATAGGCATTAACGACCGCGGCGGTTTTTATGGCGGTTCCGGACACACTGCCAACTTTACCAAGATCAAGGAGACCAGGGTGACTGCCATCTGCGATTGCGTTGACTACCTTTTACCCAAAGCCATTCAGGACATTGAAAAACTTGGAGGAGACAAACCCGCGACTTATATCGACTATCGAAAGATGCTCGAGGACAAGAATCTGGATGTGGTAGCAATTGCAACTCCCGATTACTGGCATGCACTCATGACCGTTCACTCCTGTCAGGCAGGAAAAGATGTTTTTGTTGAGAAGCCAATCTCTTACACCATCGACGAAGGCAGGAAGATGGTTCAGGCTGCTAGGAAATACGACAGGATTGTACAGGCTGGAACCCAGAGAAGGGCTTTCAGGCTGAACAGGAAGGCCATCCAGGTGCTTCGCGAAGGTGTTATAGGTGATATCTACATGGGTCGCGGCACTGTTTACCGTTCGCGTCCGAGCATTGGCAGAAAGCCCGACGGACCGGTTCCGGCAGGAGTTAACTGGGACCTTTACAGGGGTCCAGCGCCTATGATCCCCTTCAATGAAAACCATTTCCTTTATAACTGGCACTGGTACTGGGATACTAGTACAAGCGAATTCGGGAACAATGGAACCCATGCCATGGACATTATCAGGCAGGCAATGAACATAACAGGTCATCCCACGAAGATTGCCTGTTGCGGCGGATTCTATGCATACCAGAATGAATCGGATCAGGATGTTCCGAACCTGCAGGTTGCCACTTTCGAGTATGACAACGGGGCTGTTCTCGAGCTTGAAGTGAGGAGTCTTCCGACACCCAACGATCCCTGGGGATACCTGTGGCTGGGAACTAAAGGCTATGCCTATACAGTCGGTAACAACCAGGTGCATATATTCCAGAGCAGCAACGCTCCCGCCTCGGTTGGCGGCCAGACAGGCACGGCGGCATTCAGCACCGGTCTGCAGCAGGACAGGTCCAATAAGCCTACGATCACGCTTACCAACGATGATATTGATCCTGATCCAAGATGGGACGAGATACTGAAGGCAGGCATCGACTATCACTTTCAGAATTTCGTCGACTGTGTGAAGAGCCGCAAGAGAAGCGATCTGTTTGCCGAGATTGAGGAAGGTCACATCTCGACAGCAATGATGCACCTTGGAAATATAGCATACCGCACAGGAAGGAAACTTGTTTTCGACGGCAAGGCTGAGAATTTTGGCAACGACACCGAGGCCAATTCCTTCCTTGCTCGTCCGGGCGGAGGCAGAAAGCCTTACAACATGCCTGACAGGGTTTAGAAATAATGAAGTACAGGCCCTTTAAAAAAGAAAGGATTGATCCGATTGACTTCCCCTGTAAAAAGGAAGTCTATTATACCCTTGAAGATGCGCAGATGATGATCAGGCACATCGAAGAGACGCGGGTTACGAGGAAGATAAGGGCTTACAAATGCAATGTATGCGGCTTCTGGCATCTGACAAGCAGGGCTGGGAAGCATGACTGACAACCGATGGGGGTGAAGGGTGTTACCTTTGCCGGTAACTGAACCTCACGATAGTGGGGATTCCCTTTGCACCCTCGTTGGAAATAAGCATGTCGCCGTTCGGCATGAAAGTGATGCCTTCGGGCTGGGGGAAGATATCCTTGTCGAGCCTTGCAAGTGATTCAAGGTTCCCTTTCATATCAAAGACGAATAGTAGTCTTTCGGGACCTGATATGGCGTAGAGTTTATAGCTGGCCGGATGAATGCCGATAGCAGAGATCTTCATGTTAATGTCAGGTACTTTCTTTTCTCCCTTCTTTCCTTTCATCGGCACCTTAATATTATTTTTCAAGGCATATTCCTCAATTTCTTTGATATCGAAATCTATCACGCTGCCTTTTATAAGTGTTTTGGAGGCCAGGTTAAAACCGTAAATATGTCTGGTTGACTGAGCAGCGGGGTTGTCTGATGATATCTCTTTCGGGGCGACAAGCAGCCTGTTGTTTTTAGGATCGTAGCACAGGCCTTCTGCATCCTTTCCGGGAATCCTGGTTTCATAAACATTTACAACAGGTGATCCGGATGATGTATAATCGCCAAGTTCTATCAACACCTCATCGCTTCTCAGGATATAAATAGCCTTGTTGACCCTGGCCACCCCCTCGTAATCACCGTCGCCGCCGAATGGAATCTGACGTATAATGCTGTTTTTGTCAAGGTCGTATATGAACACCAGTCCATGTTCATCCTGAACACACGCGATGGTGGAAGCATCAATCGCTGTAATTCCGGAGATTTCATGGAACGACGGAGGGAGTTTGTACACCTTGTCGGGTGAGTTTAGGTTGTAGGCGCCTCCGGCTATCATCTGCACTGTTGCCGCTAACCAGATTAAAAATGTTGTCATAATTTCCGGCCTTTATGCGAATATACATAAAAGAGCCGGCACAACACGACTTTTCCGACTTTGTTTACTATGCCATATTGACACGTCAAATTAATACATATATGCCAATATGGCACATTCTGTTTGAATATCCTTTGTTGTTATATCACAGATGTACAGATAATTAGTATTACAGGCCCTGTTTTTATTCAGGATTGGTATCTAATTTGAATCATAGGGTGGTAGATAAAAATTTGTTAAACAAAAATAAAATTATAGGAGGATTAAGTATGGCATTAGCAAGATTTTCAGGGTATTATCCCTCATTATTCGATCGTTTTTTCGAAAGTGACCTGTTTGACTGGTCGAACCGTAATTTTTCTGCAACCAACACTACATTGCCTTCTGTCAATGTAAAGGAAAGCAATGATGATTTTGAGCTTGAGGTAGCAGCTCCCGGCCTTGACAGGGATGACTTCAAAATTGAAATCGAGCATGGTGTTTTAAGGATTTCTTCCGAGAAGGAAGTCAGCAATGAAACGGCAGAAGGTCAGCATTTCACCCAGCGTGAATTCAGCTACCAGTCGTTCTGCAGATCGTTCACACTACCGGAATCTGCCGACAGTGACAAGATTGAAGCAAAATATGATAATGGCATTCTCAGGATAAACATTCCGAAGAAAGAGGAAGCCAAACCAAAGCCACTGAAGAAAATCAAGATTAAGTAGTTTCTGTAAAAAAGGCCGTCGCGAGACGGCCTTTTTTGGTCTTGCGGTCTTGCGGTCTTGCAGTCTTGCAGTCTCTTCGTCCCTCAGTCCCCTTGTCTCCCCCTCTCTTCGTCTTTCGCCGCGTGCCGCATGCCGCATGCCGTTCTTCCCCCCGTGCCCTGCGCCCTGCGCCCCGTGCCCTGTGCCCCGTGCCCCGTGCCCCGTGCCCTGCGCCCTGCGCCCCGTGCCCTGTGCCCCGTGCCCCGTGCCCCGTGCCCTGCGCCCTGCGCCCCGTGCCCTGTGCCCTGTGCCCCGTGCCCTTCTCAAACTCTTTACATATTTTGTTATCTTCGCTTTGTCCAAAAACCAACACGATATGAAGATTAGCAGGAGGAATGAGATAAGTTCCACGTTTTTTGCCGCGGGCATGCTTTTTATTGTTTCAGTCATTGCTGGCTGTGCAAGGCAGGACCTGCCGCAAAATGAATGGCCGTGTTTTCACGGTCCCGATCGCGGCAACAAGTCGCCTGAGACAGGTCTTCTCAGGGAATGGCCTGAGGAGGGGCCAGAATTGCTGTTCACAGTTAACGGTCTGGGTGAAGGATTCAGTTCTGTTTCGATAGCTGACGGAATGATTTTCACTGCCGGGTCGGTCGACTCTCAGCCCTGGGTATTTGCATTTGACCTTACGGGCAAGCTCTTATGGAAAGCAGCTGCCGGTGAGGCCTGGTCGACCACTGCCCGTCATGCAAGTTCCTATACGGGAGCCCGCGGCACGCCCACGTACGATGACGGTGTGGTATATTATCTGGGGGAGATGGGCAGACTGTCGGCCATGGAAGCTGCCACAGGAAAGGAACTCTGGGTGAAGGACCTGTCGGTGGAATATGAAGCTCCCGGTACGGAATATGGTTATTCCGAATCGGTTTATATAGACGGTGATAATCTTTATGTTCGTCCGGCCGGTAAGAAAGGCTACAAGGTTTGCCTTAACAAGCATGACGGAAGTCTGGTATGGGCCAACACGGAGATCCCCGGTGTGGAGGGATATTCATCGCCGGTAGTTCATGAGTTCGGGGGTTACCGTCAGGTTATTGGAGCAAGTTCGATCGGCTATTACAGTGTGGATGCTGCAACGGGAAAGCTTCTGTGGAAAGTGGATTTCATTAACCGGCACGACTGTAACATTACTGATGCTGTAGTAAGCGGTGAGCATGTATTTGTGACGAGCGGTTATGGAAGAGGCAGTATGATGTTCAGGATCAATGTATCAGACACAGGTATGGTGCCTGAGGAAGTATGGGAATTCATACCTTTCGATAATCATCATGGCGGTGTTATTCTTCACGAAGGATATCTGTATGGATCCGGCAGCCAGTCGAAGGGATGGTTCTGTGTCGATTTTCTTACCGGCGAACAGATGTGGAAGGTGACCGGCGATGAAGCTGCCATAACCTATGCCGACGGGATGATTTACATGCTTGATCAGAGAGGAACCATGACACTTTTCAAAGCCACGCCTGAGAAATACGAGATTGCAGGCTCCTTCAGGATTCCGGAGGGCGGCAAGGGAATGCACTGGGCTCATCCGGTAGTCTGTGGCGGCAGACTTTACATACGACACGACGACAGGTTGTTTGTCTATGGTATAAAGGGGTAAGAGCGGCATGCGGTCTTGCGGTCTTGCGGTCTCTTCGTAACATGGCTTTCTGATATACCAGATTATCTATCGCCTATAATACATAATACATTGTCTTGCGGTCTCTTCGTAACATGGCTTTCTGATATACCAGATTATCTATCGCCTATAATACATAATACATTGTCTTGCGGTCTCTTCGTAACATGGCTTTCTGATATATCAGATTATCTATCGCCTATAATACATAATACATTGTCTTGCGGTCTGTGCCCCGTGCCCTGTGCTCTGTGCCCTGCGCTCTGAGCCCCGTGCCCTGTGCCCTGTGCCCTGTGCCCTGTGCTCCGTGCCCTAATCAACAATAATCACTTGTTTATCAATCGGCAGGTTTTATTGGCCAAAATCTGGGGTTAAAGTTTGATTTTGCTTAAAGCTTGGACTAACTTTGGTGAATAAACTGAGTAAAATCGATCAGCATTATGTCGCAGCATATTTTCAACGAATACCCGAAGGGTAATACTGTTGCTTTCTGGATTTCGATTGCTATCGGGGCAGCTCTTCTTGTTTGTATAATAGTCCTTTTTGTAAAATACACGGCTATTACCTTTTGATATGAGATGAAAAAGCTGTCCGCGTCCGGTTTCAGCCATAACCGGTCGGGACAGCTTTTGTATAAGTTATATTTATTCTGTTACAGCCCTGTAAGCATTTACCCTGCCTTTTCCGTACCATGGTGATACACCCTGGCCGTCAATTTTATCGGTTGTCATAAGCAATTTCTTTGTAATCTCATGAGGACTCATCTTGCCCCCGTTTTGGAGACCACGATGAACTTCTGATCGGTCGCTCACGCGATAGCAGTAGTTGCTGCATCAGATACGAGACCGTTGGATGTTTCAAATTCATTTTTCTGGCATCCTGTCAGGACTGCCATCACAAGTAATCCCGCGGCTATTCCGCGTAATTTTGCCCCGGAAATTAGGTTTAGTCTCATAATTGTTGAAAAATTATTATAAATTTATTTAACGATGCACATATATCAATCTATCATGACGCGTTAGTTATCAACAATGTGATTGTTTTCCGGCAGGTTATACATTGGAATGACAAAGTACAGTCTGTTTTCGGTATCTTTATCGCAACAAGAGTTGTTTATATGCTTTCAGGTATCGGGGTTATGTTTTCCCGCGGGGGCGATAATAAACTTGTAAAAGCAGCCGTTTTATTTTATTTACCGGTTGTTTATTATATCAGGGAGGTATCCGAAAATCCTTAACAGAGTAGGATGTGGCAGCCGAAACAAATATGAACAGTTATTATACCATTAAACCAAAACTATATTATTATGAAAAAGTTAACCTTATTGTTTATTTCTTTGTTTTGTTTCTTTTCCTTCAGCGCCAATGCTCAGATCTACGGCGGAGCTACTATCGGTCTTCAGGCGCCGAGTGGTGATTTTGGTGATTTTGCTGACATGGGCTTTGGGATCAACCTGAACGGAAAATACATGTTTAAGGAAAACATGGCAGTAGGTTTGAACCTTGGATATAACAGGTTCGCCGGAGAAATCAGTGATATGTCTTTTTCAATGATCCCTGTCACAGGTCTTTTCGAGTACCATTTCGGTGGTGATGTTGTAAAGCCTTATGTAGGGGCTGATCTACAGCTTCGGGGGTAAAATTAAATACGAAGGTGTAACGGAAAGCAGCAGCGAATTGTATTTTGGCTTCGGTCCCGTTGCAGGGATTTTATACGACCTGAAAGAAAACCTGAGACTGTGCGCGAATATAAAAATGCACAATGTTTTTGAAGAAGGTGAGTCACTCACATGGTTCGGCATCAATGCCGGCGTGGTGATTCCTTTTGGCAAATAGCAATGATCAATTAGCAATTAACAATTAGCAATTAGCAATTAACAATTGGCAATTGGCAATTAGTTCAGGATAAGGGAGATGTGCCTTTAAAATCCCAGGATCAGCCTCACATATACATTCCGTCCGGGTTCAACGCTGATGTTGCCCCTGTTTGTCGAAAGATGGCTTGTATAACTGCGGTTGGTAATGTTTTCAATTCCTGCAAATATCTGCAGGTTTGTGTTTCTGATATTGATCGACTGCGAGTTCAGGGCCAGGTCGAGGCGCGTGTACCCGCCGGTTTCCTTTTCTCCTTCGGCGATCTTATCTTGTCCGGCTGCACCAGCCAGGATCAGTTCCGCGGAACCTATCCTGTTATGGGTATAGCGAATGCCTAGTCGTCCGTTGAGAGGCGGGATCTGGGGAAGGTTGGCGCCTGCTTCCGTATCCCTGCCGCGTACATAGGCGCCTGTGCCTGTCAGGACGAAGTCAGAATAGAAGTTGTACTGGAATCCAAAGTCAAAGCCATAGAGGAAAGCCTTGCTGACATTTGTGTTTACAAGAGCGGGAAGGGTATCAATAGTTCCTTCCGAGGCTCCTGTATTGATGGTATAAATGAATTGTCCCGGTGTTTCCACGATCATATTCAGGATCCTGTTTGCAAAAACATCTGCCTGAAGGTTGAATTTTTGTTTCCATACCCTTATCCCGAGATTGCCTGAATAGCCGCTTTCAGGTTCAAGTTCCGTGTTGCCGAGGCGGACATAGTTTCCCAGATCGATATATTTGAACAGTTCTTCAAGCGACGGCGCCCTGAAAGAACGGGCGAAGCTGAACGACATGTCAGTTTTTTCAGTTAGCCGGTACAGAAGGCCCGCGTTTGCGCTCCATGAAATGCTTTTGCTGCTGCCGGCATCGAAGGTTATTCTCTGGTTTGGCGGTGTGTCGTTTCTCGTTCCGTTTGTTATAAGGTAATCTATATCATGGCCCTCTTCATTGCTTATCTGTATAAGATCCATTCTGCCGCCGACGATCAGTGTCATTTTCTCGTTAATCAGCTTTGTCTCGTCCTGAATGAATATCCCGGAGCTGGTAAATGTTGATTCCGGGATGGGAGTTTCACCTCTTTCAAGATTATTTGTTTTCACGACATCGCCTGCCGGATTCAGGATTTCCACCTTGATGAACTTCTGTCGCTCTGTAAACAAGTTGCGCGACCATGCGTCCACGCCGGCTGTCAGGGTGTTTTTTCCGGAAAGCTTCCATGTTCCCTGCAGTTTTCCTCCCTGCGTAAAATGGTTTCCAACAGGTGTTACAAGCTCAGGTGTTATTCGCTGATATCCCGTGGGTATTTCATTGAGGGTCATTGTATTTGGGATCATGGCCACATCGCGCCGGATGTACTGCAGGAAGTAACTAAGTTTCAGCGACTGAAGTTTTTCTCCCGGATTAGTGATCTCGTAGGAAGCTGCCAGCAGTTGTCTTCCAATATCCGTATATGTTGCCTCGGCCGGTCCGGGAAATGCATCTCCACCCGGGATTCCCACATCGGTCGACCAGTTGTGCTGGTACTGAACACTGAACTGGTGGTTTTCAAGAGGTTTAATCCCGATTTTTGCAGTCATGTTGCTGCTTGTAAACTGGCTGTTTGGGAGGATGCCTTCAGGAGTCCGTATATCATCTGCCTTACCGTATGAGCCGCTTAGCCTTAAATACCATTTCCGCGATCCGGTATTAAGATCAGCATGGTTCATAAAGAGCTTGTTGGCTGATGAAAAAGCGGAGCTTACATTTCCCGACAGGTAACTTTTGTCGGAGAAGTGACCGTCTTTGGTAATGATATTCACGATACCGCCCATTGCGCCGGTTCCATAAAGGGATGATTGTGCCCCCTTGACCACTTCCACCCTGTCGATATCGTTCACATCGATCATGCTTAGCGATGCGGTGAGGTCTGTAGCAGTTTCCACGCGGTTGCCATCGATCAGGGTTACAAGACGGTTTTCGCTGAATCCCCTGATATTGATATTTGTAGCCCACACTCCGTCGTTGCCCATTGCTATTCCGGGTTCGGTTGCCAGGACGTTGGAAAGGGTAAACGATGAAAGTTTTTTGTATTTCATCGCTCCTACAACGGCTACGGGAGCAGGCAGATCCCTTGCCAGGCGGTTGACCATAAGGCTTGCAACCTCCACTTCGCCAAGGTTTACAGGACGGGGCGACAGGAGGAAATCCAGTTGCTGATCGCTGTCCAAGTTAAAGCTGCTGATCAAAGGAGCGTAACCAAGCATTCTTAATTGCAGGCGATAGTTTCCGCCCGGCAGGGAGAAGAATATTCGTCCCCTGACATCCGAGACCCCGGCATTGCCCGCTTTGCCGTCTGTACCTGCTGAACCAATCTCAGCCACAACACCTTCCAGTGACTTGCCCGTCACTGAGTCACGAACCACAATCTGAAGCCGGTGATTCTGGCCGAAAGAGTTCAGTGAAAAAAACAATGCAATAAAAGCATACCAAAAAGCATTTCTATTCATCTTTTATATTCTTTAGGAGTACCGATTTAATCTGAATACCTCTTAATCGGCCCAGCTGGCCGGTAAGAGAACCAATCTGATCGGTGCTTCCTTCAAGAACAAGAGAGATTATGCTTCCGCTGTTTCCGCGTGGCAGACCCTGCCGGCCGACAATGATATCGGAATGCTTTGAAATGATTTCGTTCAGATCTTGAACACTTTCGCGTGTCTGAACCAGGATGATTGCTGAACCTATTCTCTTTTCCATCAGATTACCTCCGGATTGGATTTTTATAACCCCTGCGTCCTTGAGTCTCTCCGGCGGGTTTCAATATGCCCTCCGGAGTGTTTCTCAGACCTACACGGGTCTGTTGTTAATTATTTCACAAAAGTAGCGCACAATGATAGATAAAAAAACTGACAACATCGCAGCGAAATCTGACTTTTTTATTAAAAAGCACGGGACACAGGGCACAGGGCACAGAGCACAGGGCACAGACCGCAAGACCGCAAGACCGCAAGACCGCAAGACTGCAAGACCGCAAGACACAAGCCTCAAGATCAACAAAAGAACACGCCGCTAGCCGCGTACCGCTAGCCGCGCGCCGTTTTTTAATTAAAGAAAGCAGTCGAAAAATGCTTAAAGAATTCCCTGAATGGATAGCTTTGCATCAGGAATTTGCAACATGATAAGGAAGCTGTTATATCTGGCAATAATTATTTTGCTGCTGCCTGCCTGCAGGGGAAGAAACGAAGGCGGGCATGCGGAGTTTACAATTGCAGCTCTTAAAGGACCATCGGCCATGGGTATGATCAGGCTGATCGACAGCCTTAACAGCAGCCCGGGACATCCGGTGGAGGTACAGATACTGAATGAACCCCTTCAGGTCCGCAAGATGATGCTCGACGGCACAGCCGATTTTGCCATCCTCCCCACCACCATGGCCTCCATATTGTATAACAAGGGGCTGAAATACAAGCTTATTGGAATACCCTGCTGGGGGACACTCTACTTGGCCGGCAGCGACACCCTTGTCAGCAGCTGGGAAGATCTCAGGAACAAACGTATTTATGTTATGGCCAGGGGAATGACACCCGACGTGATGTTCAGGCATCTTCTCGGCAGAAATGGCCTTGATCCCGGCAGGGATGTCATCCTCGACTACAGTTTTCCCACTCATATCGATCTTGCCAACGCGGTTGCTGCAGGACAGGCACCGCTTGGTATCCTGTCGGAACCCCTGGCCAGTCTGGTCACCCTTAAAAACAGGGATATCCGGATTATCTTCAACCTGGAGAAAGAATGGAGCCTTAAAGAGGATATTGAAATTACCGAAACGGCTTTTCTCGGAAGGGAAAACATCCTCAGACATAAGCCTGATCTGGTTGAAAGGATCATAAAGTCCTACACTTATTCTTCCGAATGGGTGAATCGGTATCCCGACAGTGCGGCAATTCTGATTGTAAAGTACGGAATTCTTCCTGACACAGCTGTTGCAGCGCATGCCATACCCGGATCAAATCTCAGGTTTGTCAGGGCTGCCGAAAAGGAATGCGAAATAGAGGACTATCTGAATGTTTTTTATAAATTGAATCCCGATATAATAGGAGGGAAGTTACCTGATGAAAATTTTATCTACCGGTAAAAAATACATAAGTCTGGCTTCCGTGATCTTTATGCTTGTCGTATGGAAGCTGCTGGCCATGCATTTCGATTCCGCTTTTATAGTCCCTTCGCCAGAGAAGACACTTGTAACCACCCTGAAATTATTCACCGACCTCAGCTTCCTCAGGATAGTGGGCTCAACTATTGCCAGGGGACTGATTGGTTTTGCCATATCACTGGTTTTAGGGATAGGAACAGGTATTATCACGGGCATCAATGCAAATCTGGATGCCTTTCTTCGTCCGGTTCTGGTTACCATTCGTTCCGTGCCTGTAATCTCAATCATTCTTCTGGCACTCATCTGGTTTAATCCGGGACTGGTTCCTGTTTTCATAGGTATGCTCACGATGTTTCCCTTTATTGCCACCAATGTGAGCGACGGCATCAGGAGCATTGACAGGGACCTTGTCGGCATGGCCGAATTCTATAAGGTCAGCACGGACAGGATTGTTCGCGAATTATACATACCTGCCGTTATGCCCTTTATTGTGAGCGGTGCATCCAGTGCCCTGGGCATAGGGTGGAGGGCAATAATAACAGGTGAGGTTCTGAGCCAGCCGGAATTCGGGATCGGCACGATGATGCAGACTGCCCAGACATTCCTGAATATTGATGCAATTATTGCATGGACCCTCATAGCCGTGCTGATAAGTTTCGTGTTTGAGAAAGCCATCCGGTGGATTGAAGGCAGGTTTATTAACTGGAGGTCCTGATTATGAAACTTGAAATAAAAGGCCTGTATAAGAAGTTCGGCAAGCTGTCGCTGTTCAATGACTTCAACATTGAATTTCAGGATGGGACCATAAGCTCTATACTTGGTCCCTCGGGATGTGGCAAAACCACTTTACTTAATATTATAGGAGATATTGTAAAGGCTGACAGCGGCATTCTGACGGGTTTCAGGGAGAAGACAATCTCCTACATTTTTCAGGATGCGAGACTGTTACCCTGGAAAACGGTAGAGGAGAACATTGAATTTGTTCTTGGCAGGGATATTCCGGTCGTACGGCGTAAGGAGATAAGCGCTCAGCTGATCAGGCTTATGGAGCTTGAGGATTTTGCCGATTATTATCCGTCGAAGCTGAGTGGCGGTATGAGGCAAAGAGTCTCAATAGCGAGAGCCTTTGCATATCCTTCGGATATAATACTTATGGACGAGCCACTGAAAGGATTGGATATCAAGCTGAAATTAAACCTTATCAGGATTTTCTCACGGATGTGGCAGGCTGATAAAAGGACTGTGATCTTTGTGACTCATGATGTGGATGAAGCGCTCCTTCTTGGAAATGAAATTATAGTATTAAGTCCTGCGCCGGCAGGTATTATCCTTAAAAAGCAGGTTGACATCCCGTTTGAAAAGCGCATACTCGAATCGGATTATTTCAGGGAGCTGAAGAAAAGCCTTATAAGTGCACTGGGAAACTGAGAGAAAGGCCATTTTAGTCGATGACAGTGCTTCGGAGCAACCCGGGATCAGGCGTTTTCAATTTCCACTCCCAGTTTTTCGTATGTTTCCATTAATGCTTCCTGGTTATCCGTAATAATCAGAATTTTATCCTTATCCTTTAAAACTGTTTTTCCTGTCGGAACGAAATAATTTTCTCCCCGTTTTATAAGAACCACCAGTGTATTACCCGGAAAAGGCAAGTCCATGAGCCTGTTTCCTTTGGCAAGCATATCGGAAGTCAATTCTATTTCAGTGGTTACAGATTTTATATCATTTGACAAATCGATGTCAAAATCCTCTAATTTCTTTAACTGCCGCGGCTTTTCGCTGAGCTTAAGCCATCTCGCCACCAGGGGAAGTGAAGTACCCTGCACAAGCAGGGAGACAAGGGTGCAGAAGAACACGATATTGAAAATAATCCTTGCATGAGGGACATCATGATAAAGCGGAATTATAGCGAAGATTATGGGAACAGCCCCGCGCAAGCCGACCCATGAAACATATACTTTGTCGCGACAGTGCATTTTACGAAACGGCAGCAGGCATAGAAAAACGGTTAAGGGGCGAGAAAAGAAGATCATAAGAAAACTAATGGCAAGTCCCGGGATGATTATAGGTACCAGTTCGTGTGGATTGACGAGCAGTCCGAGAGTTAAAAACATGATCAGCTGAAACATCCACGCAAGTCCGTCAAAAAAATTGAGGCAGGAGCGTTTATGCACGAATTTTGAATTTCCAATCACCAGTCCTCCGACATAAACTGCAAGGAAGCCGTTTCCCTTGAGGAAATAGGTAGCCGAAAAGATGAAAATACAGAACGTGACTACCAGAATGGGATACAATGAGTCATTGCCTATCTTGATATTATTGATGACCCTCACTGACAATTTTCCGAGCAAATATCCCAACAGCGCTCCGATTCCAAGTTGCAGCAGCAATTCACCTCCGGCAAGCCAGTAGTTTGGAGCTTTTTCAGCCTGTATTAATTCTATAAGGGTTATAACCATGACGTATGCCATCGGGTCATTGCTTCCGCTTTCGAGTTCCAGCAACGGGCGAAGATTGTTTTTCAGGTGCAATCCTTTTGAGCGTAGAATTGAAAACACCGATGCAGAATCAGTTGATGACATTGTCGATGCCAGCAGCAGAGATGTCAGGAATCCGATACCTGCCGATTGCATGGTCATTCCCAGTATCCACCAGGTAAGTACTCCTGTTATAATTGCCGTTATAAAAACTCCCAATGTAGCCAGTATAACTCCCTGCGCCATCACGGGCCGGACTTCTTCGATTCTGGTATCCATTCCACCTGAAAAAAGAATTATGCATAATGCGATTGTTCCCAGACTCTGTGCAATTTGAATATTTTCAAACTGAAGTCCCAGTCCGTCGCTTCCGAACAGCATACCCACTCCCAGAAACAAAAGCAATGCAGGTACGCCATATTTTGAACTGGCCTTACCGGCAAGAATACTCAGAAAGAACAGCGCTGACAAAACAAGTAAAACAAGCTCAATCTGAATGGTCATAATTCTTTAAAATATCTTCGTCAATACTGCATTTTTCAACGGCCCTGGAATTTATTGGCTTACCGTCCGCTTGCCTGTCTGCCGGACCTTGTTAATCCTCCGGTGCCACGCGGGCCCGGGGCAACATATTCTGTCCTCAGGGATGATCTGACGGAGTTTTACCGTTAAAAAAGATTTACGAATTTACTTAAATCTGAAAAAGCTGCAAGGCTGATTGAAAAAATACAAGCTGTTTTTTGCCGGACCGACAGATAGAAGGATGATTTACAAGGATTTTTCTGATGTGATTTTTTGGCATCCCCGGTTGTATTCTTTTCATCTGAACAGCCAGGTCGCCCGATCGTAAACGTAATGTTCAGGCATTATTGTAATCCTTTATCACGGGATCGTTATAGTTTTCCTTACAGAAATATTACCTTACCAGATCCTGTTGTTCCCCTGATAAAGTTGATTTTTGGATATCTGAGCTCCTGCTCCTTTCAATTTTCTCACATGTTGCTGAAAACAAAAGGCAAAATGACAAAAGGGCCAGTAAGTTTTTCATGGCAGGTCATCGTTAATCAGTTATATTTAATGTCCGCAAATATTGTGTCATACATATCCATAATCAAGGTATTATGACTAGAATAGTTGTGAAACCTGGTCGTAGTTTACATGCTGATATTTTGTGCATGCTTTTAGTTTACTTATCAGTTTATTCAGCCTGATGGTTTAAATCAATTGGTACCATAAACTGTCTGCCAACACTGTAATGAATTATCCCGTCGTGCTGTAACCGTCCTATTATCATTGCAGGGTGAGTATTGAACTTTTCAGCAAATCCAATAATATCATCTTCATACAATGGTTGTTTCTGCAGAACTTCCTTTTCCTGCTCATGAGTAAATGTGTGTTTAATGGCAAACTGGTGAGCTTCCTCTTCTTTTTCGGGGTCGGCAGCGGCAAAATCAACATTTTCAAGCGAGATGTATTTCTTGCCATGCAGAATTATATGCCCCAATTCGTGGAAGAAGGTAAACCAAAAGTTGTCATTTCGTCTGTAACGTGCAGTAAGCTGTATTAACGGTGTGCCATTTAACCACCTTGTAGAACCGCTTAAAGGAACTTTAGGCAATTTAGGAGTAAACAATGAAAGCACACCAGCTTGCAAACAAAGTTCCTGTAGTTTTGGAAAGAAATTGGCAGGTTGCTTCACCATAAGCTGCCGCATGGCAGGTATGTTGCTTTTAAGTTTTTTTGCATCAAAAACAGGTGCATTGATTTGTTTTGCCTGTAACTCACCTTGCCGCAACCAGGCTGAGATGGCATGAGCTTCGTGCGTATGTTTAAGCGAAGTATAAGCGGCAACTTTTAGTTCCGACTCCATGTATAATTTCTCCCAGGCTATATGCGAAGCAACGCCAAAATAGCTTAACAGGTTAACTGTTTTATCTCCGGCATTTCGGGTGGGTGTAACCCAATTTAGTTTTGCCATTTCGGCATAAGGAAATTCCTTTGCCCATCCTTCTGCCGCGACAATAGCTTCAGCATACTTTTTACGGGCAATATATTCATTAAATCGGGCTTGTTTATTAATCCAAAAGTTGGCAGGTATCTTCGTCACGTTTTCAAAAAGCACTGCCATTTCAGGGGTCAAAGAACTTTCTTCGTTTAAAACGGCTATAATGGTTTTTTCAGGCTTACCGGTCCGTAAGGCAAACTCTTTAATTCCCATACCCATTTCTTCCAGTTTCTCACGAAGGGTTTCAGCGGGATGAAAAACAATTGTTGGAATGTATTGATTGATAGCCATAATTTTATCTTTTGATTTTTTTGTTGTGATAGTCAGTAATTTCAATCACAGAAAGTTCTACAAGTTGAACTAAATCTATTTGTTCTTCTGTTTGAGCAATTTCATCAGGAATAATCGGTTTATAGATTAACCTTGATGGTTGCTCCAGACTACATGCCCATTGACCGCTCCTGTTTTCGGTTAAAGGATGGTGATGACCAGGTAAATCAAATAAAACCGAGAAATTTTCCGCATCATACAAATCGTTAAGTCTTTTATGCAGGAGTTTAGCCTGATTGTTACCCAGTTTACGTTGTGCCAGGCTATAATCATTCGCATATTTTTCTAATTTTCTATCAGCAAAGATAATAAACATTTTTCAAGATACAAATTTTAATTTACACTTTCTGTTAATTAAAATAATCCAACAGGTAATTGTTTCGGTTAAAATGCCACCATCGTTTTTTTGAGTTGCAATGTTTCAGCTGTAATTTCGTCAATGCTGCAGGGCGGCACATGGTTGTAAAAAATTCGGGTAAACAATATTTCATTTGGGTTCTGACTTGTCCTTATTTGAATTTCACGTAGTTAAGTTACAAAACAGAAATGGTTTACAGGAATTAAAAACGAGCATTAATATTAACAATAAAGCAGATGTTTTTAGACAGTCTGACGGCCCGGCAGTATGTGTTGTTGGGGCAAGGTCGTGGTGGCGCGTGTTTTTGCACTTGCGTTGCGGAGCACCAGTGACATATAACTACTTCTTACCAGTTACATCCATAGCATTTGCACAGTATGCATCCATACTTTTAAAATAACTTATCATGTGTTACAAATCGCATTGGAGTAGCTCACTTTTGATCAGATCAGAATGCTGTTTGAATTAGAATAATTACAATGATGTGCTGCTTTATTATCTTATCTGCCGTGACCGGAGTTTCCTTTTTAATCCGGACTTGAAAAATATTATTCGATTGCCATTTTTTTCCTGTTAATCGCCCTGACAATTAACAGGATTATATTTATCAGCCATCCAATGGGATAAGGAATTATAAGAGTAGCCCACCACCAGGATAGCGTTGATGTTCCGCCAAAACCACCCAATGACGAAAAATAAAACATAAAACACACACCTGTAATGATCATTATAGAGGTTATCAGAAATATTCTTCGGTTTCTGTCGTGTGCCAGATGTGTCGATAATGCAATAAGTGCGCTGCCAACCGCAATAATGACTGATCCTTCCAAAGGATCAAGTGCACCGGCTATTAAAGAAATAATACCAATGATGTAAATGATACGAATCCATTTTCTTTTATCGTTCATGTATTTTGATTTTAATCAGTATTACTCTTCTTTTTTTAATTGTCTGTCTTTTTAAACTGTCGTTTCGCTGTCTTTAGACACTTGCTGCCAACTCATTAATACTTGCCGCCAGCTCATTAATACATGAGATCATCGCTGATTACTGAACAAGGGGGCAACCTTTGTTTATCTTGAGTAAAACGGATTATTGGATTCATCGAATTTACCGCCTTCGGCCAATACCGGATATATGGCTGCAGGGAAACACAGACTCTGGTAAATTGTGAATTCACTTTGTGATATTGCATCGCGATTGTCGATATAAATCCTTTCCCTTGGTGTCTGGTTTTTTACTATAGCGGGATGACTTTTACCTCGGTTGGTTACGAGTCCGGGACCAAATATCAGGATACCGGGACGAGGTCCCCAGCCCTGTTCTATCGTGTAGGCCGATTCCCTGTCGTGCGGATTGTGTACCCTGTTAAATCCGAGTCCGGTCATAAAACACTTACCCAAAGGATTTAAACCCAAAGCATAATCCATCATCTGGCTGACCGCATTTATATATTTTTGTTCCCCGTTTAAGCGCCACAGCATAAGGATAGGGAAGGAGTACTGGCCCTGAGCCACATTACTGCCCCACCATCTGAGGTTCAAAGGCGTGCCTACAGGGTATGCGTTTCCTTCCAGATATCCCATTTGCTTATCAACTGTGGCCTGAAGCGCTTCCGTAAATATTTTTACAACCCTGGCATCGGTAGGGATATTCTTTGCAATTATGTAAGAATAAAAATAGGAGACCAGCCATGCCTTATTCGCGAAAGCCTCGGTTCCCTGGTTGTAAGTATTTGCCAGTTCCCTGACATCATCTGCATGTTCCTTGATGTAAGCATGGGCGGATTCATCTTCGGTAAGCAGGTATTTCTCTACAGAGTAATACATTCTATGATTTGGTGTGATATTCTCTCCGGCCGCTTTGAACGCCTTTTCGGCACGTTCCACAAGTTCCCTGGTTCTTTCCGGCCGGTAGGGTTCAATTACGCGGGCCAGGTGCATGAACATCCCGGAAGCCCAGGCAGCTGTACGGGGATCGATTCTTTCTGAACCGAACAGGTGATCTTCCTTGTCGTATGTGGTAAAAGGCGAGTAACCCAGCGTCTCGGTACCCCAGGGAATTTCACCGGATTCTTCCTGAAAATACTCCCAAAACATTGCGCCCCATGCAGCCTCATCAATAATATCAGGAATTCCGTTTCCCTTGCCGATTATATAGTAGTTCTCATCGAATATATCGGGAATATTGAACTGATCATCGGTGAAATATTGAGGGAAAGCTTCAAAAGTCGTTAAAAGGGTGGAGGTAACGTCCATGTGATAAGTTCTGCGGTCGGCATCACCGGCATCATGATATCCACCCCAGACCTTGATGGTTGGTTCCGTTCCCTTGACCTTCAGGCTGGCTTCTGCAATTGGTGCATAAGTCTGATAAACTATCTCATGACAGGGTTTCATCCTGATATTCCAGGCATAAGGCCACATAATCTGAATTCCGCAACGTTGATGGTACAGGGAACGGAAGCTGGTGTGGCCCAGACGACGGGAGAAATCACCGCCAACACCAAACGGATAAGAAGATCCATAGCCGTTTACAGTAATCTTATATGGTCCACCGGCGGGAACATCCGACAAATCAATTCTATAAACAAAATCACCGGAGGAGATATCTTCACCGATTCTGACAAGAACACCGGAGGCAATCTTTTTACCGCTTGCCTCTTCGTAAACTGAATACGCGGGCAATTCACCCTCGATCCGTTTAACACCTCCATCACCAGTCCAGATTGCGAAGTTGGCATACCTGACATCCGACAAGGCACTGTATCCAACCTGATTGGTTTTTATTGACTCGCAAAAAATATCGGTATCCTTGAATGTAAATGAGAATGTTTCATATGGAGTTTCCAGGGTGTAGCTATTCCCGTTAACCAGATCGGGAACACCCAGATAGATGTAATGATCGCATTTATTACTTTCTGTAACGAATTTACTGATCGATTTGACAGATTTTCCGTTCAGTTTCCATTGAGAAGGATTTGAGATATCTACCTCATCAATATCAATAGTGTCGCTTTTAAAGAACACTACCAATATATCTTTTGAAGCTGTCCGGATCTCCTGAAAAGAGAGATTTGCATTTGCTGTTAGGGACAATAACAAGCCAACAATGAGAACTGACAGTTTATTCATCTTTTTAGTTTATTAAATGTGTATGAGGTATAAAGAAGTACTCACTTCTTTCAGACCACAGCTTAACAAATATAGGTTTTTTTGTGGTGATGGTATTGGCTGGTGGATGGGTGGTATGGGGAGGTTGCAGCAAACAATTTACCCATAGCATTGTCCATGTTAGCGGCTGAATTATTTTTTGGAATTGTTTAAATTAATTTACCTGCAAGGAGCCGGGCCAGAGACACACCCAGCCACTTAACTGTCCTCTTTAGTCAGAGGATTTTCGTGGTGTGGAGCACCAACAACATATACTGTTACCTGTTATGTACAGATTGCAGACTTAAAAGCAGAATCTTAGCAGAACTAAATCAGATTGTATCTATCCCTGTTTTTTTAAGGGTAATGTCAGAGGAGGCATTAGAGTTTTAGAAATTTGACTTTGAACGAATTCTCTAAAATATGGCCATACTAACATTGATGCTGAGTATGAAGAAAATTTCTCTATAAATTCTTGAGTAATTTCCTTTTCACCTGTTGATGAATATTGAAGTTCATGGATGGTTTCTACATTGATACCAACTTCTTGAGTATCTTCATTTATTCCTTTTAACGTTGACTTGTATCTAATTATAAGGAAAGTATCTTTAAGTTCAGATTTGGAAGATTCCTTAATTACTAACTTCACGTTAGTGGACAGTTTGTCTTTGTTTAACTTAAAACTGCTACTTATTAGACAAATATTTTCAAGTTCTAATGTGTTAAGTATATCTCTGTAATCCGTTATTGAAATTTCTCTCTTTTTCGCCATGGCAATTATTGCATATTGTTTTAATTAAATCGTTGAGGTGACAAGTTTATTTGCAAGCCAATATTCTGTAGCATCAGCGTATTGGTCAACTTCAGTAATAATCTGGTCTGCAGCTTTTTCATAACTGATTTTTTTCATTTCGGCATATCTGTGATGTTTGTCGAGTTTAGATTCAAGAAGGGCAATCTTCTTGAATATTTCATCAGTCAAAGACTGATTCAAATTCAATAAAATGAGATTATTCAGAAAGAGATTTAAGGATGTACCTGCTCTTTTGGCTTCTCTCAAAAGATATGCGTGCGTTTGAGGGGTTGTTCTAAGGGAAATACTTCCATTACAGCCTTCATAATCAATATTCGGATCTGGCTCCGGAATCTTCTTCCCAAGATCAAACAACATGTTAATGAATTCATCTTTTACCTCAAGGAAACTATCCAATGCTTCTTGTGGAGTATCACCTTCTCCGTAGCAAGCTTTTTTCCCTAATTCATGAGCATAGGCGATATACCAGTTTTCTTCTTCAAAACTATCCTTTTCTATAATTACTCGGTATTCGAGACTCTTATAATATTCCAAGTTGTACATTTTTTTGGTTTATGTTATGGTTCACTGATTGGTTTATGGTTTATTATTCACTTTTATATTTGTCCGCCTTAAGTCTTTTTATAATAATCTTCAAACCTGGTGCCATATATTTAACAAAATTCCTTTTGTATACTTTCCGGGTGCTACCACCGCCATGTTTCAGATGGATTGATACGAATCCGTTATATTGTGTAAAATCCTCTAGAATAGGGTGGAAAAAGCTTTCAGCAGCACCACTTCTTCTATCCTTGCCTTTGTCATAGTAAGTACATCCCAGTTGTTCACAAATTCTTCTAATGTCGTTAAAATCAATTTCTTGAATATTTGCAGAACAAAGGTTATCTATGGCCTCTTCTAATTCATTTAAGGATAAGTTTGATCTTATTCTTTTCATTTAATGCTAAAAGTGATATCAAATGTAATAGCATTTACCAGATTAAACAAATATTTATCAGATTTATTTCATTTAATCGAAAATTGTTGCCCAACTATTACAGCTAAAACATATGTAGCTACGAGAAGGTATGCAATTTGCACATAATGTTTCGTATACATTGCGTGGCCAATTGTGTTACATTTTCCTGTTAAAAAGCTTCCATATTTTCCGTTCGATGGTATTGTTGTTTATGCTTTTACAAAAAGCATTGTCCCGAACCATTTTTCACAGTACTGCCCGGTTGATCACAAATGCTAATGCCTGTTACCAGAAAACAAGTATGCTGGATATTTGGAAATCAATAATGCATCAAAATGGCAAATATGGCTGTTGTCAGAACACTAACCGACATTTTCTATTTATTCACTGTCACGCCCCGTCAGGGCTTAAAACCATATAGGATTAATCTACCCCCGGTTAGCACCGGGGGTTATTAAAATTAAGTCACATACGTGACTTCTTTGTCCAGCTTTTACAAAAAGCATTGTCCCGAACCATTTTTCACAGTACTGCCCGGTTGATCACAAATGCTAATGCCTGTTACCAGAAAACAAGTATGCTGGATATTTGGAAATCAATAATGCATCAAAATGGC
>ERZ1026800.450-NODE-450-length-35486-cov-3.270709_pt1 | contig 35486 bp, 34 predicted proteins | sample MGYA00520873_ERZ1026800 | MGnify/ENA primary metagenome ERZ1026800 (study PRJEB33270, sample SAMEA104284475) | anaerobic digester metagenome | biome: Anaerobic digester microbiome; feature: mesophilic sludge digester; material: Anaerobic digester biomass | place...
GTGTTCGATTGGATCCGTGTGTGCGTGCCGTTGCTCCCCCAGCAAGCGCTGACACCGCTGGAGCGCGTCGCGGCGGCGGTCGACTTCGCCAGCGGGATCTCCGGGGTTCTGCCATGGGACTCGCATAGCTTCGTCAACCCGGACCTGACGATTCACCTCTTCCGGCCGCTGAGAGGTGAATGGGTGGGTATGGCGAGCGCGACTCATCACGGTCACCATGGCATCGGTATGACGGACACAGCCGTCTTCGACCTCGATGGCCGCGTCGGCAGTTCGAATCAGTCGCTCTTGCTGGATCTGCGCTGACTTCGAAGGGCTACTGAACGAGCGTGATCAGGACGCTGCCACTTCGGCTGCGCGGTAGCCCACTCGCTGGTGTTCATGTGATCCGTGGGCGAGCTGAGCCGGCAGACGGTCCCTCAGCTCATCGGCGATGCCGCTCCAGGAACGGTCGAACGAACGACAGCACCTCATCGGCCCGACGAAACGACATGACGTGGTCGGCGCCCGGCACCAGATGTGTCTCGACTCCAAGACGTGTGGCGAGTTCGATGTCCGCCGCCCAGAACCCGCCGTCGTCGTCCGAGCCCATGTACCAAAGGCTTGGAGCGTCTACGTCGTCTGCCGCGGGCCGCCACTCGGCGGCCCCTGCCATGGCCGCCGAGAGTGCCGCAGGATCGTTGCGAAGCAGGCTCAAGGAGATCCCCTCATCCGGCGTCCCCATACTGCGTAGAACGAGCGTCATCCCGTCGACCGTCTTCACGAGCTCGGCAAGGTCGAGTGTGCGCTCCCGCGCTCCCTCCGAGGCGGGCAGCGGACCACCGCCGCCGCAGACCAACGCAGCGACTCTCGTCGGTTCCATCACGGCGAACGAGGCGGCGTTCCTCGCACCCATCGAAAACCCCCACACCAGGGCACGATCGACACGCTCGGCATCGAGCACTCCGACGATGTCAGCAACTATCAGTTGCTCGAGGTACTCGGCCGGGTCATGCGGCTTGTCGCTCTCACCATGACCGAGCCGGTCAACCGCGATCACCCGATAGCCCTCGCCGAGCCCGCCGACGTAGCCGGCGTCCCACCACGTATCAGCCCACCGTGACCAGCCACAGAGCAACAACAACGGTGCACCATCGCCCTCCGTGCGGTAGCTGATCCTGTGACCCCGCGAGGTGATCGAGCTGCGCATCGGCAAACGGTAGCCGTCGGGCGCTCGTGGCCGAGACGATGTGGGCTTCGACCGGGCTGAGTGTCCCCGCGCGACGAACGCTTCGACTCTCCGAAACGCTGCTGCTGCAGCAATCCGCGATGCAACGCAGCACGATCTCGATTGACTGCACTGCATGCAGACACACGAAGTTGATGTTGTCGTTGTCGGAATGGGGCCTGGGGGAGAAGACGTAGCGGGCAGCCTGGCGAGCGCCGGCCTGTCGGTGGTGGGTGTCGAGAGCCATCTGGTGGGCGGCGAGTGCCCGTACTACGGGTGCATCCCGTCGAAGATGATCATCCGCGCCGCCGACCTGCTGGCGGAAGCCCGCCGGGTGAACGCGATGTCGGGAACGGCCGTCGTCACGCCCGACTACTCGATCGTGGCCGACAGGATCCGCGACGAGGCCACCGACGACTGGGACGACACCGTCGCCGTCGACCGCTTCACCGGCAAGGGCGGCACCTTCGTGCGTGGCCGCGGCGCGCTCGACGGTGCGGGCCGAGTGCGGGTGGGCGACGACGTGTACGTCGCCACGCTCGGCGTGGTGCTCGCGACCGGTACGTCGCCGGCGTTGCCTCCGGTGGAGGGCCTCGCCGAAGCTCGACCCTGGACGAATCGCGACGTGTTCAAGATCCGTTCGCTGCCGTCGTCGTTGACCATCATGGGCGGAGGCGCGATCGGCCTCGAACTGGCCCAGGCACTCTCCCGGTTCGGCACGAAGGTGACCGTGATCGAGGCGGCCGACCGCGTGCTCGCGCCCGAGGAGCCGGAGTCGAGCGCGCTGGTGGCCCGCGTGCTGAGCGCGGAAGGCGTCACCATCATCACCGGCCAGGCCGCGGTGGGCGTGCGGCGTGACGGGCAGGTGATGGTGGAGCTGGCGGACGGGTCGTCGGTGACGAGCGACGAGTTGCTGGTCGCCGCCGGACGGGCGCCGAACGTGCGTGGCATCGGGCTCGACACCGTCGGCCTCGACGAGTCGGCGCGGCCCACCTTCACCGTCGACGATCGCATGCGCGTGCAAGGTGTCTCCCGGCTGTGGGCCGTGGGCGACATCACCGGGCGCGGATCGTTCACTCACATGGCGGTGTACGAGGCAGGCATCGCAGTCGACGACATCCTCGGCGTCGCCCACCCCCGCTCGGCTCAGACGCATGCGGTGTCGCGAGTCACCTTCACCGACCCGGAGGTGGGCTCCGTCGGGCTCACCGAGGCGCAGGCTCGGGCCGCCGGTTTGAACGTGCGCGTCGGTGTCGCCGACAGCTCCACCTCCAGCCGCGGCTGGCTGCACGGTGCCGGCAACGAAGGGCTGATGAAGCTCGTCGAGGATGCCGACCGCGGTGTGCTGGTCGGTGCCAGTTCTGTCGGCCCACGGGGCGGCGACGTGCTCGGTCTGTTCAACCTGGCGGTGCACGCGAGCGTGCCTGTCGCTGAGCTGAGGTCGATGATCTACGCCTACCCCACCTTCTACCGCGGTGCGCTCGATGCGCTCGCCGCGCTCGCGTGACCCATGGCTCCGGTGAGAGTCGTCGTCATCGGTGCGGGTTTCGGCGGGCTCAGTGCCGCGCGGGCGCTGGAACGGCCGGGCGTCGAGGTGGTGGTCATCGACTCGAACAACTTCCACACGTTCCAACCGCTGCTCTACCAGGTGGCAACGGCAGGCCTCGACGCCGACGACATCTGCTTCCCGGTGCGGGCTCACCTGCGCAAGCGTCAGCGCACGAGATTCGTGCTCGGGTCGGTGACGGCCATCGACCTCGCCGGCAGCACCGTCACCATCGACGGTCGGCGGCTGGAGCGCTTCGATCACCTCGTCGTCGCTGCCGGCTCGGTCAGCTCCACCTTCGGTGTCGAGGGTGTGGCAGAGCACACGTTTCCCCTCAAGACCGTCACCGACGCGCTGGCGTTGCGCACGCACTTGCTCAGTCGGTTCGAACGGGCAGCCACCGCGACGGCCGGCGAGGTCGACCTCGGCATCGCCGTCATCGGTGGCGGCCCCACCGGTGTCGAGATGGCCGGTGGGTTGCGCGAGCTCATCGACCACGTGCTGCGCAAGGACTACCCGGAACTCGACCTGTCGCAGGTGCCGATCACGCTGATCGAGGCGGCCGATCGCGTGCTCGGCCCGTTCGACCCGTCGCTCTCCGAACACGCGAGTGCAGCGCTGCGCGCGCGCCGCATCACCGTGCAGCTCGGGGTAGGTGTCGCCAGCGTGGAGCCGGGCGCGGTGTTGCTGGCCGACGGCCGACGCGTACCGGCAGGCACCATCGTCTGGGCCACCGGCGTGGCGGGCAACCCCGTCGGCTCGCTGCTCGGGGTTCAGCTGGGCCGAGGCAACCGCATACCCGTCGAGGCCGATCTTTCGCTTGCCGGCCACCCCAACGTGTTCGCGATCGGCGACATCGCGCTGCCGCCCGGCACTCCGCTGCCGCAAGTGGCCCAGCCCGCCATCCAGGGTGGCGTCCACGTCGCTCGCCAGATCCATGCGCTCATCGACGGCAGGGCCACGGCACCGTTCGTGTACAAGGACAAGGGTTCCATGGCCACCATCGGCCGCAACCACGCGGTCGCGGAGCTGCCCAACGGCATGAAGTTCCATGGCTTCATCGGATGGCTGATGTGGTTGGCCCTGCACCTCGTGGAGCTGATGGGCTTCCGCAACCGGGCCAACGTGCTGGTCAACTGGGCGTGGAACTACCTCACCTACGACCGCGGCTCACGGCTGCTGCTGCCGAGCCGAGTGGAGCCGACGACCGAGAAGTGATCACGGCCCGGCGAAGCAGCCGTGCAGGAACTGCATCAGTGGTGCGGTCATCACGTCGTCGCCGGCCGCACCGATGCGGCTGTTGACTTCGTTGTGCGTCAATGACGTGGCGTCGATGGTGACGCTGTTGATGCCGGCGTCGGCCAGCGCACCGAGGAACGCCGTCTCGATCCGTTGACGAAGCGGGCCGCCGCGCACGACGCCGATCATCGGTGGGATGCCGATGTCGGCCGCGACGAGCATCGTTGCCGAAGTGGCAGTGAGGTAGTCGAGGTTGTTGCCCAGCGCGAGTTGCCATTGATCGCGTTCGACATCGGGATCGTTCGCCCCGGCCGCCACCTTGTCGAAACCCTCGGTGTCGAGCGGCCCCGCGCAACGCAGCGAGCCGAGGTCGAGGCCGACGGCTTGCAGGTACGACGGGTTGGTGGCCACGTTCGACACGATGTCGGCGCCGGCCGAGTGGCCCAGCAACGCGATGCGCTCAGGGTCGCCCCCGTACGAGGCGATGTTGACGTGCACCCAGGCCACGGCAGAGGCGACGTCGTGGAAGTGATCGGGGTACTGCGCCGAGCTTGCAGCGCCCGGTGCGGTCAGCCGGTAGTTCGCGCTCACCAGGATCCAACCGGCGTCGTTGAACAGCGCGACCTTGTCGAGCATCTGGTTGCGCTTGTCGCCGATCTGATAGCCGCCGCCGTGCACCCACATCACGATGGGGGCGTCGCAGGCGGCCGTGGAAGGCGGGTACACGTCGAGGCTGAGGAGGTTCGGGTCGACGCCGGCGATGGTGTCGTAGGCCACCGTGCTCGGCAGGTCGCCTCGCCGGCAGTTCGCAACCGTTGTGCTCCCCGCCGGCTCGGTCGTCGAACCTTCGGTCGTCGAACTCCCCGCGTTCGAAGTCGTGGTGGATGGTGACGACGCGTCGGTGGAACTGCATCCGACCGTCAGGGTGAGTGCGAGGAGGAAGCATCCCACCGGAGTTGCTCGAGCGCCGTTCGTCGACATGAGGTGCAGCATGGCGCACGAGTGTGAGCGATGTATGAGACCGGGGCCGCGTTCGGGCTACGCCGACGCGGCGCGCAGATGGGCGCGTCAGCTGTCAGTGGCGAGCAGGCCGTCGACCGAGTTCAGCACCTGCTGGTCGTCGTTGTGCGAGTGGGTGAAGCCGAGCGCTCGTTCTTGGCGAACGGTGTCGATCGAACGGTACGCATTGATGTAGGCGCGCCGGCGGCTGGTGGTGGAGCGGTTGCCGCCGGAGCCGTGGAGGACACCTTCGTTGTGCACGGTGATGTCGCCACGCCGAATCGAGATCGGGATGGGTGCTTCACCGGGGCGCAGGTCGGTGACCAGCGTGTGCTGCCTGGCTCGGTCGCCGGTAGCAGGGTGGTGGGGGCGCACGGGCTCGCGATGGCTACGGGGCAGGAACTGCAGGCAGCCGTTCTCCGGGCTCGTGTCGTCGAGCGCCAGCCAGCAGGTGGCGGTTCGTCGATCGTCGGTGCTGATCCAATAGGCCTGATCCTGGTGCCACGCGAAGACAGCGTCCTCGCGGCCGGGCTGCTTGGCGAGCAACTGGTCGAAGTCGAGTGTCATGCCCTCGCCGCACAACTGCTCGGCGATGGAGTGGCCGACCTGCTCGAACGCGTTCCCCTGCCATTGCGGGTAGTACCTGCGCGGCAGCATCACGTTGAAGATCGCGTAGCCCGCCGGGTCGGTGCCGTGCTCGCCGGTGACCATGTCGTTGAGGTCCTTGCCGGCGACGGGCACCTCGCCGCGCATGAACGCGTCGTACACCGGGTCGAGGGTGCGCACTTCGTCCTCGGTGAGCACCGACGAGAGGTGCACGTACCCTTCCTGTGCGAAGTGCTCGCGCTCGGCCTGAGTGACGATGTAGCGGAGGCCGTCGCGGGTGCCCATGCGGCCAAGGTAGTCGGTGTCCGTCACGGGCCGGGGCCGACGTCGGGCCGGTCGCGCGGTACGGTCGCGGCGATGCCGGACCCGGAGCACGTGTCGACCACCCGAGCGGCCTACGACGACACGGCCGACGTGTACGCGCAGTGGGTCGGCACCGAGATCAGCTCGGCGATCGAAGGGCCGATCGATCGTGCACTGCTCGGCGCTTTCGTCGAGTTGATGGCGCACGCCGACGGAAGGCCGGTGGCCGATGTCGGCTGTGGCCCGGGCCGTGTCGCCGCGCTCCTCGCTGCGCACGGGCTCGACGTGATCGGTGTCGACGCCTCGCCGGGAATGTTGGCAGTTGCTCGCCGTGCGCACCCGGGCATCCGCTTCGAGCTGGGTCTGCTCACCGACCTCCCGGTGCCCGACGGCTCGTTGGCCGGCGCGGTCTGCTGGTACTCCATCATCCACACCCCCGCCGAGCACCTCGGCACGGTCGGCGCCGAGTTGTTGCGAGCGTTGGCACCAGGTGCGCACCTGCTGGTCGCGTTCCAGGCCGGCAACGGTGAACGGGTGCACCGCAGCGAGGTGCACGGACGGCCGGTGTCGTTGACCAGCTATCGGCACGCTCCCGACGAAGTCGCTGGCTGCCTGGCGGGCGCCGGGCTGCAAGTGCTCGCTCGCGCCGTCAGAGAAGCGGAGTCCGCCCACGAGTCGACTCCGCAGGCGTTCATCCTCGCCCGATCGCCGACGGTGCCTGCATGAGCTCGTTCGTGTCGAGCCGCCGGGGCATCGCTCGTTGCGCAGGCGCAGCGGTGCTGTTCGGCGCGTCGGCGCCGGCAGCATCACGGCTGGCGGGCGACATGAGCGCGTTCACGCTCGCCGGGCTGTTGTACCTGGGCGCTGCCTTGGCCGTGCTGCCGTTCTCCGGCGCTCACCGGCCGACGCGGGTGGAGGCCCGACGGGCGGCGCCGCGGCTGGCCGTGGCGGTGCTGCTCGGCGGCGCGGTGGCACCCGTGCTGCTGGCCTTCGGCCTGCAGAGCGCGCCGGCAGCCACGGTGTCGTTGCTGTTGAACCTGGAGGTCGTGTTCACCGTGGTGTTGGCCGCCGTGCTGTTCAGCGAGCACCTCGGGGGTCGGGTGATCGTGGGCGTCAGCCTGGTGGTGGCAGCGGGCGTCACGCTGGCGTGGTCGGGCGGTGCCGAACTGCGCGCCGGGGCGTTGCTGGTTGCCGGTGCGTGCATGTGCTGGGCCGTCGACAACAACGTCACGGCCAAGCTCGACGAGTTGGCCCCTGTGCACATCACGCTGGCGAAAGGCGTGGTGGCCGGCGGCGTCAACCTGCTCATCGGGCTCTTCCTGGGCGGGTGGCCCTCCGCGTGGCGAGTGCTGGCCGCGCTGGTGGTGGGCGCGGTCGGTTACGGCGCTTCCATCACGCTCTGGGTCGCCGGCGCGCGCGACATCGGAGCAGCGCGCGGACAGCTCGTGTTCGCGACCGCACCGTTCGTGGGCGCCGTGGTGGCGTGGACCGTCTTCACCGAGCCGGTCGCCGACCAGCAGGTGCTCTCCTTGGTGCTGGCCGTCGCCGGCGTGGCGTTCGTGTTGCGCAGCGAGCACGAGCACCAGCACGCACACGAACCGATCGAACACGATCACGAACACGAACATGCCGACGGCCACCACGACCACGTCCATCAGCCGGTGGTCACGGGGCGGCACCAGCACCGTCACGCTCACCAGCAGCTGGTGCATGCGCACCCGCATGTGCCCGACCTGCACCATCGTCACCAGCACACCTGAGCACGCAGGCTCATCCTCCGTGTGGCGATGCGACGTTGCGCAAGAAGCGCCGGAACGTGCGCAGTTCTGCTGCGCTGGGCAGTTGACCAGTGAGCGCGAGCAAGTAGTCGGTGACGAATCCGAGCCGCGTCTGCATGGTCTCGCGGATGCCGAGCGCGTAGTAGCCGACCTGGTTGTAGTACACGATCCTGGCCCGGACCTGCGCTTCGCCGGCAGCGAAGCGGTGCCGTTGGAACATGTGGGTCAGTGCCTCCAGCCGTCGCTCGTCGGCGGCGGTGACCACGGCGGCGACCTGGCTGTCGGTTCGCGCCCAGTCGCGCATCGCGGTGTCGAGCTTCGGGTCGAACAGTGAGGGATCGGACCAGCACTCGAACAGGCCCAGCACCGCCGCGGTGATGGTGTCGGCGGGGCGAGCACTGCGGTCGAGGATGGACGCGGTGTTGGTGCCCGCCCACACCTGCTGCAGCTCGTCGAGCAGCGCGGCTCGGTCGGTGAAGTACCAGTAGAAGCTGGCCCGACCCACCCCGAGCCGCGCTGCCAAGGGCTGCACCTTGACGTGTTCGACGCCCGAGCTGGTGAACACATCGAGAGCGGCGCGCAGCCAGTCCGCACGTGTCGCCTTCGTGTGCGCGGCGTTCACGACTCGGGCAGCGCGCCGCCGGCGGCGGTACGGCGAGCGACGAACTCGTCGAGCGCGGCCTGCATCGCGTCGTCGATCGGTGGCCGTTCGAACTCGCGAATCCACTGCTGCCACACGTGGTGCGCTCGCTGGGCAGCGGTGGACGAGCCGCCGTCGGTCCACTGGCCGAAGTTCTGGCGGGTGAAGACGGTGGGCTCGTAGAAGGCCGTCTCGAACCGGTCGAGCGTGTGCTGGGTGCCGAAGAAGTGGCCGCCGGGCCCCACATCGTCGATCGCGTCGATGGCCAGCTCGGCGTCGTCGAGGACGACCGGCTGAAACGTCTCGGCGATGATCTGCAGCATCTCCACGTCGAGCACGAACTTCTCCAGCGAGGCGGTGAGCCCGCCCTCCTGCCAGCCGGCGGCGTGTACGACCACGTTGGCGCCACCCATCAGGCAGGCCATCATCGACAGCATCGTCTCGTAGCCGCCCTGGGCGTCTTCGGTGTTGGAGGTGCTGGCGGCCTGCGACCTCCACGGCACTTCGATGTGGCGAGCCAACTGACCACTGGCGATCGCGGCCTTCACGCCCTCGGGCGTGCCGAAGGCCGGGGCGCCCGACTTCATGTCCACGTTGGACGTGAACGCTCCGTAGACGATGGGCGCCCCTGCTCGCACCACCTGCGAGAGAGTGATCGCGGCCAGTGCCTCGATGTGCTGCAGCACCAACGCTCCGGCCAACGACACCGGCGCCATCGCCCCGGACAGCGTGAACGGCGTCATGATCGTCGCCTGGCCGGCGGCCGCGAAGTCGATGATGCCCATGCTCATCGGGATGTCGAGCTGGCGCGGTGAGTTGGTGTTGATGTTCGTCCACACGTAGGGCGCTGCGCGGAACTGGTCGTCGGTGAGCCCGTTGGCGATGCGGATCATCTCGAACCCGTCGGCCACCACGCCACGACCACGCGCGTTCACGTAGGGCACCTTGTCGCTGATGGTGAGCATCGAGTGCCCGGTGGCGAGATGGCGCAGGTTCATCGGCACGTCCTGCGCTTCGACCGCGGGTGTGATCGCGTGCAGCACGTCGCAGCGCTGGGTGAGCATGACGAAGTGCTCGAAGTCGGCGAGCGTCCCGGGCCGGCGGCCGCGCTCCAAGTCGGAGACGTACGGCGGGCCGGCCACCGCCAGCAGCGACAGGCCCCGGCCACCGATCCGTGCGGTGTTGGCCTGGTTGCGTGCGTGGATCTCGAACGACGATGGCGCCGACGCGACTGCCCAGCGCACCAGGTCGGCATCGAGGCGAACCATGCGCGTCTCGTCGTCCACCACGGCGCCGGCCTCGCGGAACAGCCGCCGTGCCTCGGGCAGCAACACGCGGATGCCCGACGCCTGCAGGTAGGCCAGTGCCGACTCGTGGACGTGGGCGACCTGGTCCTCGCTGAACACCGTCGTGGGTGTGAACGGGTTCTCCAGGTGGCGGTACGCGGTCTTCGAACGAATTGCGCGCCGCGGCAGCGACGAGCGGCGCCGGCTTCGTTCGGGTTGCTCAGCGGCCATCACGTCCTCCCTCGCGCCATCACGCGTCCCCGCTCGCGCAGGCTACACGTCTCTAGACACCTATGTCTAGAGACGGTACCGAGTGGGCGGGCCTCAGCGGGCGATCAACGGATTGGTGAGCGCCGGCGAGCGACCAGTGCGCCACCCGCGCCAACAGCGAGCACGACTGTCGCGATCAGCAACTGCTCGGTGTGGTGTGCCCCACCGGTGTTGGGGATCGAGCCGGTGCCACCGGCAACGGTCTTGCCACTGCTGCCCAGAGCGGTCGTGGGGCCGGCCGCGATGGTGCTCGCGTTGCGGGCGACGGTGGTGGCTCCACCCGCGCTGGTGTTCGTGCCGGCAGCGCTGGTGGTGACCCCGCCGGCGCTGGTGGTGACCCCGCCGGCGGTCGTGGTCGAGCCGCCCGTGCCGGCAGTGCTGGTGGGCAGGGCGCTACTCGTCGTCGTCGGCGGCGGCGCGGCGGTGGCGCACGACGGCCGGGTGAACACGTCGTTGATCAGCGTGACTGCGCCGTTTCGCGCCAGTGCTTGGCCCTGCACGGTGACACCGCTGTTCACCGAGATCGACGACAGGGCCATGATGGTGCCGACGAACACGGAGCCGGTGCCCAGCGTGGCCGAACTGCCGACCTGCCAGTAGATGTTGCATGCCTGCGCACCGTTGATCAGTTGCACCGTGCTGCCGGTGGCGGTGATCAACGAGGAGTTGGTCTGGAAGATGAACACCGAATCCGGGTTGCCGGCGCCGTCGAGGATCAGCGTGCCGGTGAGGGCGAGGGCACCCTTGCTGGGGCCGGCGTAGACGCCCGGCTGCAGGTTCAGGCCGCCGAGATCGGCGGTGGTGGTGCCGTCGAGCGGTCTGCCGGCCGCATCGACGTATGCAGCCGTGAGATCGGATTGTGCCTGTTGGGCGGCAGCGTTGGTGGCGTTCGTCACCCACGGCGCGAGCACCAACCCCGGTGGGAAGCCGGTGATGGAGGTGCCCGGCGACACGCCGAGACTGCCATCGAGCGTGCTGCTGCCGGTGTTGGTGACCGTCGATCCACCGAGCACTGCGTACTGAGCGGCGGTTCCGAGCCCGACGTCGGGCACGTCGGCGGCACGCACGGCGCCGCCGGAGAACAGCAGCGTGAGCGGCACGGCTGCCAGCAATGCCAGCGCGGCGACCGCGCCTCGCCGAGCGGTGCGCGGCCGTCGAGCGCCCACCCGTCGGGCGAGCGTGGGCCTCGCTGTGGTGGCGACCAGGAGTTCGGAGGTGGTCATGGCAGGTCCTTCCAGTTGCCGAGTTGGATTCAAGTGAGAGAGGGCGCAACTCGCCAGTGCTGAGTAAGTACCCCGGATCGCTTCCTTTCAAACTCTCTCGGTGGGCAATGCAGTGCTCTGAGTGGGATTGCTGCCGGATGCCCCGAGCGCCGTGAGCGGAGCGTCGCCTCGTCGGCCTCGACGGTCGGCGCCGCGGGTGCCGTCGGTAGGGTGGGCGGCGTGGATCTCGACGGCAAGCTGGCCGCACTGCACCTGGAACTGCTCCGGCTCGGTCGCGTGGTCGTCGCGTTCAGCGGTGGCGCCGACTCGGCGTTCCTTGCCGCAGTCGCGCACCGCACGCTGGGGCCCGATGCGGTTCATGCCGTCACGGCCGTCTCCCCCTCGCTCGCCGGCGACGAAGAGGTGGACTGCCGTGCCCTCGCCAACGAGTGGGGCCTGCGCTGGACACCGGTCGTCACGCAGGAGATGGAGCGTGCGGCGTACCGGTTGAACGACACCGATCGTTGCTTCCACTGCAAAGCCGAGCTGATGGATGTGATCGCACCGATCGCTGCCGCCGAAGGTGCCACCGTGCTGCTGGGAGTGAACGTCGACGACCTGGGCGAGCACCGCCCCGGCCAGAAAGCTGCGCAGGAGGCCGGCGCCGTGTTCCCACTGGTCACCGCCGGGTTCACCAAGGCCGATGTTCGGGCCGCGTCCGAGCAGCTGGGGCTGCGCACGTGGGACAAGCCGGCCATGGCGTGCCTGGCCAGCCGCATTCCCTATGGCACCGAGGTGTCGGTGGGGTTGCTCAGCCAGCTCGATCGTGCCGAGGCAGCGCTGCGCCGGCTGGGGTTGCGCGAGCTGCGAGTGCGCCACTACGGCGAGACCGCCCGGCTGGAGGTGCCCATTGCCGACATGGCGTCGGTGCTGGCGCAGCGCGAGGTCGTGGTGCAGGCCGTCCGGGCACAGGGCTACCGGTACGTCACGCTCGATCTCGAAGGCTTCCGATCCGGAAACCTCAACGGGTAGCGCATAGGGTCGCGGCTCATGAAACTCTCGATGGGCATCAACTACTCCGGCGGCTTCAAGGAAGCGGTCGCACAAGTGGTGGAACTGGAGAAGGTCGGTCTCGATCAGGTGTGGATCGCCGAGGCGTACAGCTTCGATGCCATCAGCCAGGTCGGCTACCTGGCCGCCAAGACCAACCGCGTGGAGATCGGTACGGGCATCGTCAACGTCTACTCCCGTACCGCGGCACTGATGGCGATGACCGCCGCCGGTTGCGACTACGTCAGCGACGGCCGGTTCATCCTGGGCCTCGGCGCCAGTGGCCCACAGGTGATCGAAGGCTTCCACGGCGTGCCGTACGAGAAGCCGATGCAGCGCATCAAGGAGTACATCGAGGCCTGCCGCATGATCTGGAAGCGGGAGGAGAAGTTCAACTATCAGGGTCAGACCTTCCAGGCGCCGCTGCCGGAGGGCCAGGGCACCGGGCTGGGCAAGCCATTGAAGATCATCAACCACCCCGTGCGCGCCGACATCCCCATCTGGTGGGCCAGCCTGAAGGACCGCAGCGTCGAGGCGACCGCCGAGATCGCCGACGGCTGGCTGCCGATCATGTTCGTTCCCGAGCGGTTCCAGAACGTGTGGGGCCCGCAGCTGAAGGCGGGCACCGCCAAGCGCGACCCCGCTCGCAAGCGCCTCGACATCTCCGCCGGCGGCATGCTGGCCATCGACGAGTCGCTCACCGGCGAGGCCCGCACCAAGGTGCTCGACATGGCACGGCCGGGCATGGCGCTCTACGTCGGCGGCATGGGTGCACGCGGCAAGAACTTCTACAACGACATCGCCTGTGCGTACGGCTACGAGAAGGAGGCCGGCGAGGTGCAAGACCTGTACCTCGAGGGCAAGAAGGCCGAAGCCGCCGCGGCGCTGCCGGGCGAGTGGCTCGAGCTCTCGCATCTGGTTGGCCCGAGGAGCTTCATCAAGGAGCGCGTGGCCGCGTTCAAGGAAGCCGGTGTCACCGTGCTGTCGGTGAACCCGGTGGGCCCGAATGCGGTGCAACAGATCGAGTTGTTGCGCGAGATCGTCGACGGCTGATCAGCTGGTCAGCGTCCACAGCCGCACGGGATCGTTGAAGCCCTTCAGCTGCCGGCGCCCGGCGGGCTCGAACACGCGGCCCGGCACGCGGTCGGCGATCGCTTGGTTCACCAGCACCTCGCCGGGAACGGCGATGTCGGCGATGCGCGACGCCAGGTTGACGATCGGGCCGTACAGGTCGCCACCACTGGCGATCACCGCCCCGAACGCCAACCCGCCACGCGCGGTCGTGCCCTCCGGCGCTGCCGCGGTGAGGGCCAACGCGATCGAGCACGCGGCGGGTGAACTGACGGCGGAGAACATCACCTCGTCGCCGATCATCTTCACCACTCGACCATCGTGGTCGCCGACGATGGCGTTCGCGCGGCTCTCGAAGTCGACGATCAGGTCGCGCAGCGCAACGGGTGACAACCCGCCGGAGTGTTCGGTGAACCCGCTGAGGTCGACGAACCCGATGGCGAGCGGCATGGTGTCGTAGTCCTCGCTGTTGCGCCTGGCGTCGCGCGTGCGCTGCGTGGAGACCTCGAGGTGGGCGAGGAACATCGGGGCGAACACCCCGGTGGCGGCCCGGGCCAGTTCGATCGCAGCGAGGTTGGCCTTTGCCATCTCCAGCTCGAACATCGGCCCGCTCGCCTTCAGCGGCGCCTCCACATCGCGGAGGAACATCTCGCCCGCGGCATCCGCTACACGACGCAGCGAGGAACCCATCACCGTCGCCAGGCGCAGCAACTCGTCGCGGCTGAAGAAGCTGTCGGCCAGGTGGAACAGCTCCAGCATGCGCCGGTCGTCGTCGGTGAGGCCGGCGGTGTCGGGGGCGACGACCGGCAAGCCCGATGCCCGGCGCACGTCGCTGAGCAGCTGCAGATCGATGCCCACCAGCACGGCCATCTCGCGCGGCGTCAGTCGTGGGCCGGGTCGCAAGCTGAGGTCGCCGACGAGCGAGTTCAGCTGGCCCTCCGCGCATGCCGCCAGCATCTGCTCCACAGTCGCACCGTGGTCGACGGTCCACGACAGCAGTGCCAGCCGTTCGACCGCGTTGGGCGCGGCAGGGTCGTACAACCCGACGGCGGTCCACTCTGCGGTGCGGTCGTGTCCGGTCACTTCGGCGACGGTAGCGCGACGGGAGGTGAGCTACCGTCGACACCCATGTCGAACGTTCTCATCACAGGTTGCAGCTCGGGTTTCGGTGAGTTGGCGGCCCTCACCTTCGCGGATCACGGCCACCGGGTGTACGCCACCATGCGTACGCCGGGGAAGTCCGCAGCACTTGCGGCGCGAGCCGACGTCCACCAGTTCGAGCTCGACGTCACCGACAGCACCAGCGTGAACGCGGCGGTCGAGCACGTGCTCGCGGATGCCGGCTCGATCGACATCGTGGTCAACAACGCGGGCATCGAGGTCTACGGCCCGATCCACCTGTTGGCCGACGACGAAGTGGCTCGGCAGCTCGACACCAACGTCACCGGCGTCGTCAGGGTCGTGCGTGCGGTGGTGCCGGCGATGCTGGCCAACGGTGGCGGCACGATCGTCAACGTCGGCTCCGTCGCCGGGCTGGTGGGCACGCCGTACGGTGGCATCTACGCCGCCAGCAAGCACGCGGTGGAGGCGATCAGCGAGGCCCTCCACTTCGAGCTGTCGCAGCAGGGCATCCGAGTGCGCGTGGTCGAGCCCGGCCAGTTCTCGACTCAACTCGGCGCCAACGGCCTCCTGGCGGCAGCGATGACACCTGACACGGCCGAGTTCCAGCGCCGAGAGCGCTTCCACATCGCCCAGCGCTCGCTGGTGAACGGGGAACCGGCGCCGGCGCAGCAGGTTGCTGACGTGATCTACCAGGCTGCCACCGAGCAGCCCGGCACGCTGCGGTACCCGGTGGGCGCCGACGCCGAACTGATCATCGCCACGAAGGCGGCGATGAGCTTCGAAGACTTCGACACCACCATGCGCGCCACGCTGAACTGGTACGAGTGAACCGGCCGGGGTGAACCGGCACTCGGAGGTCGGTACGAATGCGCCGCGATGGCCGGTGGGCGTTACGTTCGACCCATGAGCGCAGTCAACACGTCAGGGTTCGTCGCACCGGGTTGGGAAGCGGTTCGAGCAGCCTTCGAGCAGAACTTGTCATCGGGTGAAGACGTGGGCGCCGGTGCCACCATCTACCACCGTGGCCAACTGGTGGTCGACGTCACCGGTGGCTGGTTCGACGAAGAGCACTCCCGCCCGTACGACGCCGATGTGCTGCAACTGGTCTTCAGCACGACGAAGGGGATCACTGCCATCGCCGTTGCCATCTGCGTGCAACGCGGCTGGCTCGCGTACGACCAGCCGGTGAGCCGCTACTGGCCCGAGTTCGCTGCGCAGGGCAAGGGCGACGCCACGGTGGCGCAGTTGCTCAGTCACCAGTGCGGGCTGTTCAGCGTGGAAGGCCCGGTCACGCTCGAGGAGGCGCTCGACTGGCCCACCATCACCGAGCGCCTTGCCGACACGAAGCCCGACTGGCCCATCGGCACAGCGCACGGCTATCACGCAGTCACCTTCGGGTTCCTCGCCGGCGAACTGGTCCGCCGTGTCGACCCGGCGCACCGCAGCATCGGGAAGTTCGTGCACGACGAGGTTGCCGCGCCCATCGGGGCCGAGTTCTACATCGGCCTACCGGCGGCGCTCGAGCCGCGAGTGTCGCCACTCGTGGGCCGGATGGCCGGCGAGCCGAACCCCGACCCCGCGGTGCAGCAGATGATCGACATGTTCCTCGGGCCGGAGAGCCGGGCCGGGCGCGCGCTCAGCCTGAACGGGGCCTTGGCAGACGAGACGTTGCTGAACAGCCCGGCGATTCACGCTGCCGAGTTCCCTGCGTTCAACGGCATCACCAATGCGGCTTCGCTGGCCAAGATCTACGCCGCGACGTTGGGCCCGGTGGATGGTGTGCAGCTGGTCGACGACGCCACGCGGGAGGTCGCGCGCGCCACGGTCACCCCGGCCGGCGAGGCCGATGCCTGCCTCATCATCCCCACCTCGTTCGGCATGGGCTTCATGACCAGCTCCATGTTCAGCATGTTCGCCGGGCCGGGCTCGTACGGTCATCCTGGCCTCGGCGGCTCGGTGGGGATGGCGCAGCCGGAACGGCAACTGGCGGTGGGCTACGTGATGAACCAGATGGCCACCAACCTCGCCGGCGACGTGCGCGCGCAGCGCATCATCGACGCCGCCACGGCCGTGATCGACCAGATGAGCTGAGCGGGGAACCACGGGCTCGTCGGCGGCGTCTGATCCGGTGCCCGCCCTGCGAACACGTCGAGGATTCATGCGCTCACCCATTGTTCTGTTGTCTCTTTCCGTCTGCCTCGCCGCTGCCGCCCTGGTGGGAGGTTGCGGGTCCGACAACCAGGCTGGCGGCACCCCCAGCACGGCCGACGCGACGCCCGGCTCGATCGAGATCGCGGCAGTGCTGCCGGCGTTCGAGTACTACGGCGCGTGCGGCAACGAGACGGTCGACGTCGATGGCACGATCTTCTATCCGGTGCTGCCCGAGCGCATGGCCGAAATCGATCTGGCGCGCTACCCGGTCGAGGATGCCGTCGCGACGGCATCGGGCCTCCTCCGCGTCGTCGCACCGGGGCCCGGCGACGACGTGGGAACGATGATCGTGTACATCGACGGCAACGCGCGCTTCCAATCCGACAGCGGCCGCGTGGTCTGGCTGACCGATGAGGAGCAGACCTACAACTGGGTGTGCTGAACTGGTGGCCATGGCGGACATCACGAGACGGGTGCAGAGTCGCGCGTCGGCACTGTTCGAGTGCGGAGAGGTGGTGGCCGCCGCAGTGCTGGTCGAGCCACGACACACGTACGGCATCGGCTCGGTGGCCGTTGCCGTGCTGCCTCGAACACGGACGCTCGGGCTCTCCCGAAAGGCCGCCGAGAGTGGTCGGCTCGAAGGGGGCACGGCAGCGACGTTCCCGTCGGGTCCGTGCGTGATGGCCATCACCGATCGGCGAGTCGCAGTCATCCCGTCGAACGGGCTGCGATTCACGGAGATCCGTGTCAGCTACGCCCTCGGCGACATCCGACTCACCGAGAGCCGGAGTGCCGGATTGGGTCGCCGCCTGCACTTCTCCTTCGCCGACACCACCGGCGTGGTGGTGGATGCTCAGCGTGGTCAACCGTTCGAAGCACTCGCGACGCTCCTGGGTGGTCGGTGACTCGTTCTACGCGGGCTGTGTGGTGCCCGGGTAGTGCTTCTCGACCACGTCGGGGTAGCTGCGTACGTAGTAGTTCCACATCTGTTGGCCGAACACGGCGGCGCTCTCGCTGGCGATGTCGTCGCGGCCGTCGAGCAGTTCGTCACGCTTGGCCATGAAGCCGGCGGATCGATGCCGTGGGCTGTTGGCGACGGCCTCCGCGAACCGCGCCGGCAGCGCCAGCGGCGCCAGTGACGTGCGGAGATCGGGGCCGTGGAAGTACGCGCTGGAGAACCTCGGCTCGGTGGCGATGACCCGATGTGTGCAGGCGACGAAGTAGTTGCCCGTCATCGCCTGCAACATCTCGCCGATGTTGACGATGATGGCGCCAGGCGGTGGGTCGATGTCGAGCCACTCACCGTCGGGGGCCAGCGCCTGCAGGCCGCCCACACCGTGCTGCAGCAGCAGCGTGAGGAAGCCGGCGTCGTTGTGGGCGTTGACCCCTGCCTCGCCGGGTGGTGTGCGCGGGTAGCTGATGAGCTTCACGAACGACAACGGTCGCTCGCCGAAGCGCTCGCGCAGGTGATGGCGAGGGAGCCCGAGGCCGACCGACATGACCTCCATCAGCTCCCAGGCAACGGCACCCATGTGGGCGAAGAACTCGTCGACCGCGGCGTGGAAGCCCGGGAGCTCGTGCTCGGGCAGCCACTGGTTCGGCCCGTCGAGCCGCAGGTACGCGGGCTCGGCGTCGGCCGGGTGCGGAGAGTGCTCGGTGCTCACGTCGAGCTGCTCGCGATGGTCGACGCGGTTGTTGGTGAGCTCGGCGCCCACACACTCCCACCCGCGAAAGTGCGCAGAGTTGCGCTTGTCGATCTGCGCTTTCGTCGCTTCCGGCAACGCGAAGAACTGTTCGAGCTGCCGAAAGTAGTCGTGCAGGAACGCGTGCGGCACCCCATGGTCGGTGAGGTAGAAGAAGCCGACGCCGTGGCACATGGCGAGCAAGTGGTCGGCGACGACCTGTTCGTCGGAGGCGGCACGCCACTCGGCGAGGGAGAACGTGGGGATGACGGCGAGCACGCGAGCATTCTGGCAACGGGCCGGGCGGGTACACGAAAGAATGCGGACGAGACGTTTGTCACAGTGGCAACGTTCGGCTACGGTGAGCGCACTTCATCTGGGGGAGGAGACAGGTCAGCGTGACGTTGCTCGACGTAGAAGACGTGACGATGCGTTTCGGAGGCATCGTCGCGCTCGATGGGCTGTCGTTCAGCATCGATGAGAGCCACATCTGCGGTCTCATCGGGCCGAACGGCGCCGGCAAGACCACGATGTTCAACGTCGTGAGCCGCATCTATCAACCGACGCTCGGTTCGGTGCGATTCCGTGGTGAAGAGCTGCTCACCGTGCCTGCTCATGCCATCGCTCGGTTGGGCATCGCCCGCACCTTCCAGAATCTGGCGTTGTTCCCCACCATGACCCTGCTCGAGAACGTGATGGTCGGGGCCCACAGCCAAGGCCGCGTCGGATTCGGCAAGGCCATCAGCCGCATCAGCGCCGCAGGCGACAATCGCCGCACCCGCGACGATGCCGGCGACCTGCTGCACGAGCTCGGCCTCGGTCACCTTGCGTTCGTGCCGGCCGCAGGCCTGCCCTTCGGAACCCTCAAGCGGCTCGAGATCGCCCGCGCCCTCGCCGCCCGCCCGTCGTTCCTGCTGCTCGACGAACCTGCAGCGGGCCTCCCGCACGGTGAGGTCGACGAGCTGGGCCACACCATCAGCACCATCCGCGACCAGTTCAACCTCACGGTGCTGCTGGTCGAGCACCACATGTCGATGGTGATGAGCATCAGTGATCGGGTCGTCGTGATGGAGTTCGGTCGCAAGATCGCCGAGGGCACGCCCTCCGAGGTGCAGAACAACGAGAAGGTCATCGAGGCGTACCTGGGGACAACGGCATGACGCTCTTGCGCACTCGTGGCCTCACCGCCGGTTACGGCCCCGTCACCGTGCTGCACGGGCTCGATCTGGAGGTCGCCGAAGGCGAGATCGTCGTGATCCTCGGCGCCAACGGGGCCGGCAAGACCACGACGATGCGTGCCATCAGCGGCACCATTCCGCGCGCGGGTAGCGTCGAGTTCGAGGGCCACGACGTGCACAAGTCGGCTCCCGATGCCATCGTTCGAGCCGGCATCGCCCAGGTGCCACAAGGGCGCGGCACGTTCCCCGAACTGTCGGTCGAGGACAACCTCAAGGTTGGCGCCTTCGTGCGGCGCGACGGTGGCGGCACGATCGGCACCGATGTCCTGCGCTGGTTCGAGGTGTTTCCTCGCCTGGCCGAGCGTCGTTCGCAGCGCGCCGGAAGCCTGAGCGGCGGCGAGCAGCAGATGCTGGCCATCGCTCGTGCACTGATGAGCCGGCCCAAGCTGCTGCTCTGTGATGAACCCAGCATGGGGCTGGCGCCGCTCATCACTCAGGAGCTGTTCCAGGTGCTGGAACGGCTGAACAAGGAGGAAGGGCTCTCGGTGCTGCTCGTCGAGCAGAACGCGAACCTCGCCATGCACATGGCCGACCGGGTGTACCTGCTCGAAACCGGCCGCATCGTCGCCAGCGGCAGCGCCGCCGAGCTCAGCGCCGATGACTCCATCCGAAAGGCTTACCTGGGGTTCTGATGGAACTTTTCTTACAGCGAACCGTCGATGGGCTCAGCGAGGGCAGTGTCTACGCGCTCCTCGCGTTGGGTCTCGTCATCATCTATCGCGGTACCGGTCACCTCAACTTCGCCCACGGAGAGATGGCGCTGTTCTGTGCCTACGCCGTCTACCAGTTCGGCGAGTGGGGCATCCCGATCGGTATCGCCGTGGTGATGGGCATGGGCGTCGGCTTCCTCGTGGGCGCCACGGCCGAGGTGGCACTGGTGCGGCCGGTTGCGAGGAAATCGGCCTTCGCAGTGTTCATCGTGACGATCGGTCTCTTCCAGTTCCTCAACTGGCTCGATGGAGCCATCTGGGGTGGCCAGCAGCTACCCAACACCGGCGTGGGCAGCAAGCAGGTCAGCTATCCCAGCCTGTTTCCTGCCGCCGACGACGACTTCGTCACCATCTTCGGTGCCGAGATCACCATCAAGTCGCTGGGCACGATCGGCCTGGTGCTCGTGCTCTCGGCGGTGTTGTTCTTCGTGTTCAACCGCACCAAGCTCGGGCTGGCCATGCGAGCGGTCGCCTCCAATGCCGACAGCGCCAAGCTTGTGGGTATCCGTACCAACACCGTGCTGATGTTCAGCTGGGGCATCGCCGCTGCCATCGGTGCGCTCGGTGGTGTGGTCACGGCCGGCAACGCACAGAGCGTGTCGCAGAGCCTGATGTTCTCGGTGTTCATCTACGCCTCGGCGGCGGCAACGCTCGGCGGCTTCGACAGCCCGCTCGGCGCAGTCGTCGGCGGTCTCGCGATCGGCGTGATCCAGAACCTCACCGCCGGGTACGTGGAATGGGTGGGCCAGGAGATGAAGGTCGGGGTGTCGTTCCTGGTCATCGTCGCCGTGCTGCTCGTGAAGCCATCCGGCCTGTTCGGAACCGCGAAGGTGGAACGGGTATGAAGTCGCTGTTCACCATCAAGTCCGGCGGTGCAGCCAGTTGGGCGATGAGGCTGGCCGTCGCTGCCGTGCTGGCAGCACTCATGCTCTGGGTCCCCACCCGCGGCAGCGACAGCCTGATCGAGGTGTGCACCACGGCGTTCACGCTGATGGCCGCAGCGCTGTCGCTGAACCTGCTGCTCGGCTACGCCGGCCAGATCTCGCTCGGCCACTCGGCGTTCTTCGGTATCGGTACCTACACCACGGCGGTGATGGTCACTCGTTGGGGTTGGAGCCCCTTCCACACGCTGCCGGTCGCGTTCGTGTTGGCGTTCGTGGTCGGTGTGCTGGTCTCGCTGCCCGCCCTGCGCATCAAGGGCGTGTACCTGGCGCTCGTCACCTTGGCACTGGGCATGGTGTTCCCGCAGTTCATCAAGTGGAAGAAGCTCTCCTGGCTCACCGGCGGCGCCAAGGGCATCAACGACACGGGCTTCAAGTTCACCAAGGACAACCCCACCTACGAGATCTTCGGCTGGAACCCGTGGGGCAACCTGCGTGGGCAGAACGTGAAGCCCTTCTACTTCTGGGTCGGCGCGATCATCGTGCTCGTCGTGTACCTCATCTGCCGCGGCGTGGTGAAGAGTCGCGTCGGCCGTTCGTTGGTCGCGATCCGCGACAACAGCACGGCGGCCGCAGTGATGGGCGTCAACCTGCCGGTCACCAAGGGCATCGTGTTCGGCCTGTCGGCGGCGATGTGCGCCCTGCCCGGCAGCCTGTCGGCGATTCGCACCGGCACGGTCACCGCCGACACGCAGTTGCTGACGGTGGCGGGCTCCATCACGTTCCTGGTGATCATGGTGGTCGGTGGTGCGGGCTCGCTCTGGGGGCCGATCATCGGTGCCGCCGTCTACCAGTTCATCATCGAGCGAACGGGCGGCTGGACCGAGCCCGACGCGATTCCGGCCCTGTTCCGCCCGTTCTTCGGCTGGTCGAAGACGGCGCCCGGCGGTGGCCTCTTTGCAATCGCGCTCATCCTGCTGATGTTCGTTGCACCGCTGGGCCTGGTCGGCCTCTGGCGGCAGCACTCGGTGCGCCTCTGCAGAGTGGTGCCCAAGCCGGCCGGCACGACTACCATCTCCGTGATGGCCGCTGCCCCGGCAGCGGTCGATGAAACCCACACGGCGTAACACCAACACGACGTACACGACATGAGGAGATGCACGATGCGACGCAAGTCTGCACGTTTGCTGGCGGTGCTCACGGCCGGCACGATGCTCATCGCTGCCTGTAGCAGCGACAGCGACAACACCGACAGCACCACGGCGGCCACCACCGGCGAGACCACGGCGGCCACCACCGGCGAGACCACCGCGGCCACCACCGGCGACACCACGGCGGAGACGGTGGTCGAGACCACCGAGCCGGCCGCAGCCGGTTGGGCTGTCAACACCGATGACTGCATCGATCCGGCCGCCGCGGAGGAGATCATCGAAGGCACCATCAAGATCGGTTCGGTCATGCCGCTCACCGGCGACTCGTCGGCCGACGAGGCCTTCGCTCCGGTCAAGGACGGCTGGCTGGCGTACATGGACTACGCCAACGAGCAGGGTCTGCTGGGCGACATCACCATCGAGGCCAGCGTGGAAGACGACCAGTACTCCAAGGACCTCACACCCGGCGCCGTCTCCAAGGGCATCGACAACGGAGTGCAGGTGTTCTCCGGCATCATCGGTTCGCCGAACAACCTCGCCGTGCGCGACACCCTCAACGAGGAGTGCATCCCGCAGCTGAACAACCTCACCGGCTCACCCGAGTGGGGCAAGGTCACCGAGTATCCGTGGACCACCGGTCAGCTGGTGCCCTATGGCACCGAGTCGAAGGTGTACGCCAAGCAGATCGCCGAGCTGTACCCCGACGGGGCCACTGTCGCCCTGTTCTACGTGAACAGCGAGTTCGGTCAGGTCTACGCCGATGCGTTCAAGGAACTGGCCGGCGAGTACGGCCTGGAGATCGTGGATGAGCAGACGCTCGAGGCCACCGACACTGCGCCGCCCACCTCGCAGATCACCAGCATCGCCGACAAGGCCCCCGACGTGATCATGGCGGTGCCGCTGGGCATCGGTTGCGTCACCTTCCTGGGCGCGCTGGCCGAGAAGAAGGCGCAGAACACTGGCTGGACACCCGCCACGTTCATCACCAACACCTGTGCCAGCAGCCTCATCCTCTCGGCGGCCGGTGCCGCTGCCGATGGCATCTACACGTCGAACAACCTCATCGACATCACCGACCCGGCCAACGCCACGGTGCCGGCTGTGGTGACCTACGTCGACTACATGGCCAGCATCGGCAAGTCCGACATCGCTTCCACTGCCACGGCAGGTTGGGCGACGGCCGAGAACACGGTGGCCGTCATCAAGCAGGCGATGGAGTCGCCCGAGGGCCTGTCGCGGGCCTCGATCATCAATGCCGCCCGCAACTTCACCTACACCCCGGCCCTCGGCCGCCCCGGCGTGGAGCTGAAGTCGCTCGGCGAGGACGACCCGTTCCTGGCCGAGTCGCTGCAGGTGCTGCAGTACGACGCCGATGCCAAGACGTTCACCAGCATCGGCGAGTTGATCACCGAGTTCGAGACCTGATCGAGCGCTCATGAGTACTGCCAAGAGGCCCGCCCTTTCGGGGGTGGGCCTCTTGCGCGTCTCGGCTCGTGACGCGCCGGCACGCAACTGTCGACCGGATCAGGCCCGGCGCGCCCGGCGCACGGAGTCGGCCGTGAGCACGGCGAGGCCCACCCACACCAGCGCGAACCCGACGAGCTTCGTGGCGGACAGCGACTCGTCGTAGATCAGCCAGCCGATGACGAAGTTCATCGAGGGCACGATGTACTGCATCGGCCCGATGATGGTGAGCGGCATGCGTTGCGCGGCGTAGGCGAACAGCATCAGTGGTGCCACGGTGGCCAGGCCGCTGAACAGCGCGAACGCCAGCTCGGTGTGCGAGGCGCTGGTGGGAATGCTGCCCGCTCGGCCCGCCAGCGCGATCGACAGCGCGACTGCCGGCACCAACAGCACGAACGATTCTGCTGCCATGCTCTCCACTGGCGTCAGCGGGACGTGCTTCTTGAGATAGCCGTACGCGGTCCACGTGGCGGCGAGGGCCAGCGCCAACCACGGCACGCGGCCGTAGGAGATGGTGAGCACGACCACGGCTGCGGCAGCGAAGACGAGCGCCACCTTCAGTGCCGTGCGCAGCTGCTCGTGCAGCACCAGCACGCCCACGGTGACGGTGCCCAGCGGTGCGATGAAGTAGCCGAGTGCGGTCTCGAGCACCTGGCCGTGCACGACGGCCCACACGTACGAGGTCCAGTTGATGGTCAGCAGCACGGCGGCGGCGGCCACTCTGGCCAGCAACCTGCGGTCGTGCAGCAGCACGGCCAGGTGCTGCCAGCGCCCGGCGGCGGTGAGCACCACTGCCATGATCACCGCCGAGGCCGTGATGCGCCACCCGATCAGCTCGAAGGCGTCGAAGTCGCGCAGCTGCTTCCAGTAGATGGTGAGCAGGCCCCACACCACGTAGGCCGTGGCGCCGGCGATGATGCCGGCGCGTTGCTCGGCGTGGGGAGCGGGTTGCTGCTGCTGAGTCACGGGTTGCGGCTAGCGCAGCAGCGCGAGCACCAGATCGTTGAGGTCGGCGGCTCGCTTGAACTCGACGCGCGGGTCCTGGTGCAGCGTGTCGTGCAGGAAGCCGCAGCTGAGGCCCGACGCCGGGTCGACCCAGCACAGCTGCCCACCGGCACCGTTGTGGCCGAAGGCGCGGGGCGCCGCCGGCATCCAGCGATGCAGGTGGTACCCGTCGTTGCCCGACAGGTAACCGGCGATGGTGCGGTTGGCGGGCACCTTGTCGGTGACGCTGACGCTGCCGTTGCGAATGGTGCCGACGGCGTCGGCCAGCCACTCGTCGGGCAGCGCGCCGCCGAAGTTGTGCAGGAAGTGCTGGTAGATGGTGGCGATGTCGGCGGCAGTGGCGATGACCCCGCCGCCGGGCAGGCCTGCGGCCTGTGCGCGGGGGTCGTTCATCGACAGCAGCGCCTCGGGAGCGATGCTGGCCACGGGCACGTGCTCGGCGTTGCCGAAGGTGGCGGCGAGGCCGGCCAGGTCGGTGGGGTACTCGCCCAGCGTGCGTACGGTGACAGCGCCCACGGCCTGCGGCCCGAGGATGCGACCCACACCTGCCGGTTGCATCACGCGTTCGTGCACCACATCGAGGTACCCGCGCCCGTTCAGCGATTCCAGCAGCTCGGCGATCACCCAGTGCGCCGATACCGGGTGGTACTCGGTGCGCGAGCCCGCGGGGTGGTCGAGCTTCCACTCGGCGAACTGGGCGCGGCGGCCCTCGCTGGTGCCCCACCGGTCGGGGCCGATGGGCGCTTGTGGAAAGCCGCCCTGCATCGTCAGCAGGTGCAGCACCGTCACGTCGTCCTTGCCGTGGTGGCCGAACTCGGGCAGGTAGTGAGCCACGGGTGTGGTGAGGTCGAGCGTGCCGTCGGCGAAGTGTGGGAGCAGGGCCATCGCCACCAGCGCCTTGGTGGCAGAGAAGATGATGAAGCGATCGGTGGTGGTGGCGGTGCCGAACGACTGGAAGTGGGCGACTTCGCCATCGAGGCCGATGGCCAACTGGGCGGCAGTGATGTTGCCGGTGTCGACCTCCTGCTGGATGCGGTGAGCGAGCGCGTCGAGTCCGGTACCGGAGAGGGAGATCACGGTTCCTTACAGTACGGGGCGAGGAGGCTTCCATGGCAGACGTGCGTGTGCAGCGGGTGGGCGACGTGGATGTCGTCACCATCGACCGACCAGAAGTGCGCAACGCGTTGCGCTTCCGGAGCTACGACGAGCTCGAGCGCGCGGTGCGCGACACCACGGCTCGGTGCCTGGTGATCACCGGCGCCGACCCGGCCTTCTGCAGTGGCGACGACGTGCGCGAGGTGATGGGCGGCGGCGACGGCCCGAAGCCCACCGCGGTGCAGCCACGGCTGACCCCGGCGGCCGACGCGCTGTTGCACACCGACGTGCCGATCATCGCCGCGGTCAACGGGGCGGCCGTCGGGTGGGGCATGGAGCTGGCATTGATGGCCGACCTGCGAGTGGCCTCCGAGCGCGCCAAGTTCGGTGAGCTGTTCGTGTTGCGCGGGCTGTGCAGCGACGTCGCCGGTCTCGGGCGGCTGGCGCAGCTCGTTGGCCGCGAGCGTGCCGCCGAGATGCTGCTCACCGGCGACGTGATCGATGCTGCCACCGCCCAGCAGTGGGGGCTGGTCGCCCGCGTGGTGCCGCACGACCAGTTGCTACCGGCGGCCATGGCGCTGGCCGAGAAGATCGCTGCCCGACCTCCGTTGGCCGTGCAGCGGATCAAGGCCGGCCTGCGGTTGGCGCTCGACCCGGAGTGGCGCGACCTGGGCGAGTGGGTGTCGCGCTCGCTCGCCGAGCTGTTCCGCACCGACGATCATCGCGAGGGCGTGCGTGCGTTCCTCGAGCGGCGCGAGGCGCACTTCAGCGGGCACTGACCGGGCACTGACCCGGCGCTCGACCCGCTGCCGGCGGGTGTGCCTGTGCTACCCATGGTGCGTGAAGCAGCGGATCGAGTGCAGCGGGGCGAACGACGTGCGGCTGGTGGCCGATGCGTACGGCGACCCGGCGGCACCGGCCGTGCTGCTGCTGCACGGCGGCGGCCAGACCCGGCACTCGTGGGGCGGCACCGCCAAGGCGCTGGCCAAGGAAGGCTTCTACGCGGTCAGCGCCGACCTGCGCGGTCACGGTGAGAGCGACTGGGACCCCACCGGCGACTACAGCATGGCCGTCATGCGCGCCGACGCCGAAGCGTGGTGCCGGGCGCTGCACACGCCGGTGCTGGTGGGGGCGTCGATGGGCGGCATCACCGGCATGTGGATGGAAGGAACGCGCGCCGAGGAGGGCCTACCCCCGGCAGCGCGTGCGCTCGTGCTGGTCGACATCGCACATCGCTCGGAGGCCGCCGGCATCCAGCGCATCGTCGAGTTCATGACCGGCCGGCCCGAGGGGTTCGCCTCGTTGGAGGAGGCCGCCGACGCCGTTGCCGAGTACATGCCGCATCGGCCGCGCCCGAGCAACACCGATGGCTTGGCTCGCAACCTGCGCCTCGGCGACGACGGTCGTTATCGCTGGCACTGGGACCCAGCGTTCATGGGCGAGGAGCGCCGGCCGCGCACCAGCACCCACGTCGACATCTTCGTCGAGCACGCCCGCCGCCTCACGCTGCCGGTGCTGCTCGTGCGAGGCCGGATGAGCGACGTCGTCAGCGAGGAGACCGCGCAGGAGTTCCTGCAGATCGTGCCGCACGCCGAGTACGTCGACGTGCAGGATGCGCATCACATGGTGGCCGGCGATCGCAACGACGCGTTCACCGGGCCGGTGGTGTCGTTCCTGCGACGACTCTGATCTGGCAGGCTCGCAGCATGGACATCCATGTCGCCATCGACGCCCAGACCGCCGCCGAGGATGCCGCCGACTGGGTGGCAGCACAGGTGCGCAATGCCGTTCGTCGGCGTGGAGCGGCATCGTTGGCGCTCAGTGGGGGCAGCACGCCGGCGCTGATGCTCGCCGGCCTCGTTCAACGCGACGTGCCGTGGGGGCAGGTCACCGTGTGGCAGGTCGACGAGCGCGTGGCACCCGACGGTGATCCGGCGCGCAACGCCGGTCTGCTCGACGTGCTGCCGTTGCGACGCGCACAGGTGCGCCTGATGCCGGTCACCGCGCGGCACCTCAGCTCCGCAGTTCGCCGCTACGCGGCCGGTCTTCCCGAGCGGTTCGACGTCGTGCACCTGGGCATGGGCGACGATGGCCACACGGCCTCCTGGCCGCCGGGCGATCCGGTGATCGACAGCCCGTCGGCGGTGGCGCTGTGCGGGCCGTACAACGGCTTCGTGCGAATGACGCTCACCCCACCGGTGGTGAACGCGGCTCGCCACCGGCTGGTGCTGGCCCCCGGCGCGGCGAAGGCCGGGCCGATGCGGCGGTGGCTGTTGGAGGATCGTTTGCTGCCCATCCAGCGCGTTCGCCGAACCGCCACAGTGGTGGTGATCGACGCCGCGGCCGCTGCACAGCTGCCAGCGGCGTCGCCACCGACGTAGCAGTGACAGAGCGGTAACGTCGGCGGCGATGGACATCACCACCACCCCCGAATGGGCCGCGCTGCACGCCACACCGCAACCGGCCCATCTGCGCGCGCTGTTCGCCAACGACCCGGGCCGCGCCGATCGCTACCTGCTCACCGCCGGCGACCTGCGCATCGACTACTCCAAGCACCTGGTCGACGATGCGGTGCTGGCAGCGCTGCTGGCCGTGGCGGCCGCCGCGGGTGTCGCCCAACGTCGCGATGCGATGTTCGCCGGCGAGCTGATCAACACCACCGAGCAGCGCGCCGTGCTGCACACCGCGCTGCGCGCGCCGGCCGGTGCCAGCGTGATGGTGGATGGTCACGACGTGGTGCCCGATGTGCACGCAGTGCTCGATCGCATGGCGGCGTTCGCGGAGCAGGTGCGCAGCGGCCAGTGGCTGGGCGCCACCGGGCAGCGCATCGCCACCGTCGTCAACATCGGCATCGGCGGCAGCGACCTGGGGCCGGCCATGGCCTACCTCGCCACCGAGGCCTTCGGCCAGCCCGGGCTGGCGTGCCGCTTCGTCAGCAACGTCGACGGCGCCGACATCACCTCCAACCTCGCCGACCTCGACCCGGCCACCACGCTGGTGGTGGTCAGTTCCAAGACGTTCACCACCATCGAGACCATCACCAACGCCAACGAGGCTCGCCGCTGGCTGACGGCCGCGCTGGGCGATGCCGCGGTGGCGAAGCACTTCGTCGCCGTGAGCACCAACGCCACCAAGGTCGCCGAGTTCGGCATCGACACGGTCAACGATCACGGTGGCAACATGTTCGGCTTCTGGGATTGGGTGGGCGGCCGCTACTCGGTGGACTCGGCGATCGGGCTCTCGCTGATGATCTCCATCGGGGCCGACCGGTTTCGCGAGTTCCTCGCCGGCTTCCACACCATCGACACTCACTTCCGCACGGCGCCGCCGGCGGCCAATGCCCCGATCATCATGGGCATGCTGGGCGTGTGGTACCACAACGTGCTGGGCGCCGAGACCAAGGCAGTGCTGCCGTACGCGCACGAGCTGCGCCGCTTCGCCGCCTACCTGCAGCAGCTCGACATGGAGAGCAACGGCAAGCGGGTTCGTCTCGATGGCGGCGAGGTCGCCACCACCACCGGCCCCATCGTGTGGGGCGAGCCCGGCACCAACGGCCAGCATGCGTTCTACCAACTGCTGCACCAGGGCACTCGCTTGGTGCCCGTCGACTTCATCGGCTTCGCGCAACCCAACCACTCGCTGCTGGAGCAGCACGACTTGCTGATGGCCAACCTGTTCGCACAGGGTGAGGCGCTGGCGTTCGGCAAGACGCTGCAGGAGGTGATCGCCGAGGGCGTTCCTGCGCACCAGCAGGCGGCGCGGGTGTTCCCGGGCAACCGGCCGAGCACCACCATCCTCGCGCCGCGGCTGACGCCCAACGTGCTCGGCCAGCTGATCGCGCTCTACGAGCAGATCGTGCTGGTGCAAGGAACCGTGTGGGGTGTGAACAGCTTCGATCAGTGGGGTGTCGAGCTGGGCAAGGCGCTGGCCAACCGCATCACGCCAGAGCTCGCCGGCGATGCTGAACCACAGCACGACACTGGCACCAATGCGCTCATCCGGTGGTATCGCGCCACTCGTTCGGCCTGATCGCCTGCGCCCAGCGCTGCGGGTCGGGCAGCAGCACACCGATGACGCCCTCGCCGTCGGGCGCCTTCCAACGCACCATCAGCCACGGGCGACCGTTGCGTGCGTAGCGGCCGGGAGTGCGCAGCGCCTTCGAGACCTCCACGTCGTGGATCTGCGCCAGCGGGATCTCGATCGTGCGCCGGGGTACGCCCAGCACGAACACGAGGCGACCCGGGTGCAGTGCGAGCACACCGTTGCCCCGCGTGCGCCCGATGCCCGGCGCCGAGACGCCGCCGAGCAACGCCGGCGCCACTGCGATGGCACCGACGGTGGCAACGTCGGTGAGCGCATCGGCGGTGACCTTGGCGGCGACTCGGCGAGCCAGCAGGGACACGACGACGAGGACGACGGCGAGCCCGGCGATGCCACCGACGATGGCCAGCGCGGTGGTCATGGCGCCTTGGCCACCGTGTTGCTGCCGGCTTCGACGGTGTAGGTGCCGTAGGAGGTGACATCGCTGTCGACGTCGTCGACATCGGTGACGATGCGGTACTCGGCCGTCCACCGCTGCGGGGTCACGGTGTGCAGGCTGTAGCCACGGTGAGCCAGTTCGGCGTCGACCAGGTCGGGGAACGACTTGAGCACATCGGTGAGCTCGTCGCCGATCAGGCCGTCGGAGCTGATCGAGGTGGTGACGAACTCCACGCCCACCGGCGTGCCCGTGCCGCGTTCGCCGGCGCGGAGCTGGGCGACGGCGGCGAGATGGATGTCGCCGGTGACCACGACGAGGTTCTGGATGTCGTTGTCGTCGAACGCCTGCAACAGGCGAGCGCGAGCGACCGGGTAGCCGTCCCACTGGTCGTAGTTCAAGACGGCGCCGTTGAAGGTGGAGTCGGCCAGGATGACCTGGTTGCCGATCAGGTTCCACGCCGCGGTGGAGGCCGAGAGCGTGTCGAGCAGCCACTGCTCCTGCTGCACGCCCAGCATCGTGCGCGCTGGCTCGGCCGCTTCCGGGCAGGGCGGGTCGAGGTTCAGCGTGGCATCACCACATGCCTGGTCGCTGCGGTACTGCCGGCCATCCAGCAGTGCGAGCTCGATGAGATCACCCCACTGGGCATCGCGGTAGATGCGGTACTCCTGGTCGGCCGCCGTCGGCGGCTCGAGCCGCACCGGCTGGTGCTCCCACCAGGCCTGGTAGGCGGCGAAGCGGCGATCCTGGAAGCCGGCGGCATCGGCGGCATCCTGCGGTGTGCCCTCGGCGTAGTTGTTCTCCACTTCGTGGTCGTCCCAGATGACGAACCACGGGCATGCCGCGTGCGAGGCCTGCAGCAGCGGGTCGCTCTTGTACTGCCCGTAGCGAATGCGGTAGTCGTCGAGGGTGGTCGGCTCGTCGCCGAGGTGCTCGCGGCCCACGACATCGGCATCGAACGGCAGGCCGCCGCCTTCATAGATGTAGTCGCCGAGCCAGACAGTGAAGTCGGGCCGCTGCTCGGCGATGTCGCGATGCGCGGCGTAGTAGCCGTCGGAGTAGTTCTGACAGCTGGCGGCCGCGAACCGGGCCTGCGCGACCGGCGTGTCGGCAGCGGGTGCCGGCCGTGTGCTGCCCACCGGGCTGGTGTACTGGCCGACTCGGAAACGGTAGAACCACTCGCCCTGCTCGAGGCCGGCGATCGCATGCACGCTGTGGCCGCGGCCGGCGGTGGCGAGCTCGGTGCCGCCACTCGCGATCTCGGCGAAGTCGTCGGTGGCGCTCACCTCCCACAGCACCGGTACGTCGTCGGTGGGCATGCCCCCGCCGACCGCGAGCGGGTCGGGTGCCAGCCGTGTCCACAGCACCACGCCGTCGGCATCGGGGTCGCCCGAGGCGACGCCCAGCGTGAACGGGTTGCCGGCAAGCTCCACCGGCGCCAACGTGGTGGTGGTGGTGGCGGCGGCGCTGGTGGTGGTGACTGCCGCCGGAATCGTGGTGGGGTCGGTGGCGGGGGCCGCCGTGTTGCCGACGGTGGTGGCCGAGCCGGTCGTCGAATCGTCGCTGCAGGCGGCGACCACCACGGCAGCGGCACCGGCGAGCAGCACCCGGCGCGAGATCGGGTGAGCGTGCAGTGGGGTGATGGGTCGCATGCCGTCAGTCTGGCGCAGTGGCCGGCAGGCGTGGCGACACCGGGCTACGGCACGTGCGCGAAGACAGCCTTGAGGTAGTGGCCCTGCGGGAAGTCGACCGGGTGGTCGATGGGGTGGCGAGTGCGGCGGAACTCCTCCAACGGCCGGCCGGCCTGCGCGGCGGCGTGCGAGATGGTGGTGTGGAACTCGTCGGCGGTGACCCGGCTGCTGCACGACGCCTGCACCAGCACGCCACCCGGACGCACCAGCTTGACGCCCTTGGTGGTGAGCAATGCATAGGCCGTGAGCGCTCGCTGCACGCTGGCCTGGCGTGGCGTGAACGACGGTGGGTCGATGATGACCACGTCGAACTTGTCGCCGCTGCGGATGAGCCGGTTCATCGCCTCCAACGCGTCGGCCTTCATCGGCCGGAACGTGCAGGCGGCCACGGCCGGCACGTGCGCGTTGTGCTGCATGTTGCGGCTGGCAACGGCCAGGGTGGGCTCGCTGAGATCCACGGCCACCACTTCGTGGGCGCCGCCGGCCGCCGCGTTGACGGAGAAGCCGCCGGTGCTGGCGTACATGTCGAGCACCCGGCACCCTTCGGTGATGCGCCGTACGAACCAGCGATTGTCGCGCTGATCGAGGAAGTGGCCGGTCTTCTGACCGTGCACCACGTCGGCCTCGAAGGTGAGCCCGTTCTCCTGGAACAGCACGGGGTCGGCGGGGGAGACGCCGATGAGCGCGTCGCCTTCCTCCAGCCCGAACAAGCCGTCGTGGTCGATGTTGCGCGCCAGGCGCAGCACGAGCGTGTCGGGCCGGAAGACCTCCGCAATGGCCGGCACGAGGTCGGCGAGGTGCGGCACCCAGATGGTGGAGTAGAGCTTCAGCACCAACGTGCGGTCGTAGCGATCGAGCACGAGGCTGGGGAAGCCATCGTTCTCGCCGTTGATGCAGCGGTAGCCGGTGGTGGCGCGCTCGGGGTCGGCGAGCGACTGGTCGATCAGCGGTTGGCGGCGAGCAAGGGCCGCGGTGATGTGCGCCACCCAGAACGCACGGTCGATGGTGGCGGGCTTGCCCTCGTGGATGATCTTGATGCGGATGGGGCTGGCCGGATCGAGCAGCCCGATGGCCGCGAAGCTGCGATCGGCGTCGAACACGACGGCGAGATCGCCCGGCTTGCCCGTGGCGCCGCTCTGTGCGCCGCCTTGCGCCGCGCTCTGCGCGCCGCTCTTCACGCTCTCGATCGAGGTCTCGTAGACCCACGGGTGACCACCACGAATCTGGCGCAGCGCGTCGGGGGTGACGCGCACGGCCAAGCGGCTGGCAGCGGGCCGGGGGAGTTTGGCAAGCGAAGTCACCCGCACAGGGTACGTGCCTCCTCGGTGATGCGACCGCAGGATGTGCCCGCTGTGCTCGTGCGATGCGGCAGAGTAGAGCACATGGAGATCGAACGAGTCGGTGTGGTGGGTGCGGGGTTGATGGGTTCCGGCATCGCCGAGGTGTGTGCTCGGGCAGGCCTCAGCGTGTCGGTGCTGGAGGTGTCGCCGGAAGCGGCCGAGCGTGGCCGGGCGCGCATCGTCGCCAGCCTCGATCGTGGCCTGCGTTCCGGCAAGCTCGCCGAGCACGAGCGCGACGAGGCCATCGCGCGGCTCGCGTTCACCACCGACTTCGCCGAGCTGGCCGACCGGCAGTTGGTGGTCGAGGCCGTCATCGAGGACGAGGCCTTGAAGACCAACGTCTTTCGCGAGCTCGACCGTGCGATCAGCGATCCGCAGGCCATCCTGGCCAGCAACACCAGCTCCATCCCGATCATGAAGCTGGGCATCGCCACACAGCGGCCGGAGCAAGTGATCGGCATCCACTTCTTCAACCCGGTGCCGGTGCTGAAGCTGGTCGAGCTGGTCACCTCGCTGCTCACCTCGCCGGCCACCACCGAGCGCGCCAACGCGTTCGCCACCGACGTGCTGCACAAGCGGGTCATCCGCAGCCAGGACCGCGCCGGCTTCATCGTCAATGCGCTCCTCATCCCGTACCTGCTCTCGGCCATCCGCATGATGGAGTCCGGCTTCGCCACTGCCGACGACATCGACGCCGGCATGGTGGAGGGGTGCAACCATCCGATGGGCCCGCTGCGCCTCACCGACCTCATCGGCCTCGACACCACGATGGCCGTCGCCGACAGCCTGTACGCAGAGTTCAAGGAGCCGCTCTACGCGTCTCCGCCGCTGCTGTCGCGCATGGTCGAGGCCGGCCTGCTGGGCCGCAAGACCGGCCGCGGCTTCTACGACTACCAGGCCGGTCGCTGAATGGCCGACGCACTCGAGCGCATCACCAACCTGGTCGCGCTGCTGATGGAGACGCGCGCGCCGCTCACGCAGCAGCAGATCGTCGACGAGCTGGAGGGCCAGTACCCGACGGGTGACGCGGCACAACGCGGTGCGTTCGAGCGCGACAAGGCGCTGCTGCGCGAGATCGGTGTGCCGTTGGAGAGCGAGGTGCTCGGCGGCAACGATGCCGGCCGCACCGCCTACCGCATCGACCGTGGCCGCTACGAGCTGGCCGACCTGCAGCTGGCGCCCGACGAGCAGGCGGCGCTGCAGCTGGCGGTCGCGGCCGCCCGGCTGGCCGATGCTCAGTTCGGCCTGCTGAAGCTGGGCGGCGATCGCAGCTCGGCGCCGGTGGTGGTGGCCAACATCCCCGAGCTGCCGGCGCTGCCCGCGTTGCGCGAGGCCAGCGCCGCGCGCGCAGCGGTGAGCTTCGGCTACCACGGCTCGCCACGTCGGTTGCATCCGTACGCGTTGCTGCTGCGCGAGCGCTTCTGGTACGTGATCGGTCACGACGTGGATCGCGGCGAGGTACGCACCTACAGGGTCGACCGCATGGAGGGCGAGCTGGCAGTGGGGGAGGCCGGCGCCTTCGAACGGCCCGCCGACTTCGACCCACGCGCGACCTTCCCCACCGATCCCAAGATGCTCGGTGACGAACCGGCGGCCCGTGCCGAGGTGCTGGTCGACGAACCTCGGGCCGCCGCCATCGAGCGCGAGTTGGGCGCCGCGGCGGTCGTGCGGCGCCTGCCCGACGGGGCAGTGGTGGTGGAAGTGCCCTGCACCAACCTCGATGCGTTCCGGTCGTGGTTGTTCGGTCTCGGCGAGCACGCCGAAGTGCTGGGCCCCGCCGGCGTGCGCAGTGCCGTGGTGGAGTGGCTGCAGGCCATGGCCGGTGCGCGATGACCGTGCGTCGTGGCCCGCGTCCCACGGGCGATCGCCTGCGCCGTCTGCTGGTGATGTTGCCCTGGCTGATGGAGCGCGGTGAGGTGCCGGTCGCCGAGATGTGCCACCGCTTCGAGCTCAGCGAGCAGGAGCTGGTGAAGGATCTGGAGCTGGCCGCGATGTGCGGGTTGCCGCCGTTCGTCGACGAGATGGTCGACGTGTTCATCGACGAAGGCGTGGTCTTCGCCGGCGTGCCGCGCCTGTTCACCCGCCCGCTGGCGCTCACCGCGCCGGAGGGCTTTGCTCTGCTGGCCGCGGCGCGGGTGGCGATGCAACTGCCCGGTGCCGACGCCGACGGTGCGTTGGCCAGGGCGCTGCACAAGTTGGCGGTCGCCTTGGGCGACGATGCGGTGGTGGTGGAGACGCCGCAGCCTCCCGCTGCCGCCGCCGTGGCCGACGCTGCACAACGC
>ERZ1026800.457-NODE-457-length-35110-cov-4.551725_pt1 | contig 35110 bp, 28 predicted proteins | sample MGYA00520873_ERZ1026800 | MGnify/ENA primary metagenome ERZ1026800 (study PRJEB33270, sample SAMEA104284475) | anaerobic digester metagenome | biome: Anaerobic digester microbiome; feature: mesophilic sludge digester; material: Anaerobic digester biomass | place...
CTCCACAACAAGTTCATTGATCACTTCTACGACTCGCCACATAAAGGATTGAATCCCGCCATACGAACACATCTCACCAGCTACAAGTGCTACCCGCATTGAACGACTCTTAACGGTTTATTGAGGTTGGTTTCTATGACTCAATACCTATCGAAAAGTGCTTGCCTATTTTTACAGCCCATGGGCGGAGCCCGCGTTTAGAATCAGAGCTCCGCCCACCAACGCCTGCATCTTTTTGAAGTATCCAGTCCCTTACCGGCACAGAAAAACCGCTCTTTCTTCGATTTAAGACTTCCTCTGGCAATGATTTAATCGGGCATCGCGCCATATCAAGCTTTGTTGGAGCATAACCACCGTACACAAGACACCCAATTGTCCGCATGAGTTCTATATCTAACAGAGGCACACGCACCTCGACCGAGTGGGCCATGGATGCCCAGTCAATATCCCTGAGTAGTTGGTTTCTCATGTACCATGAAGCTTCAAGAACTGTAATTTTTAGACGTTCGGGTTCAAGACCCTCGATTGTGTGGTGAAGTTTTGAAAAGGTTTCGAGCTGCTGCCACCCCTCTCGAATGATTTCTGGTTCCAGCACTTGGGACAGTTCCCAGGGCATAAAAAGACCACGCCACAAAAAATAGGCTTCCGCCCAATCGCCACCAAATTCAAATAAACTAGCATATTTTGGCGATATGAACTTACTCACCAAGGGCGCAGATATCCAACGAAAAGTTTTTCCGACTTCAGGGAGCCGCTTGAAAATTTTCAGAGTTTGAATTAAACGTGGGATGTCCTGAAATCCCGAGTATCCACCAAAAAGCTCATCACCGCCTAATCCCGAGAGGGCAACTTTAAGTCCCGATTCGTGCGCAACTTTTGCCATGAAATAGCTATTGACCCCGTCAATAGATGGCTGATCCATCGCCTCTAATACATGGTCTATTTCAGCAAGAAAATCCTGTCTTGTTACCTGGCAAGTCTTATGCGATGTCTCGTAATGTTTTGCAACCAGTTCGGCCATTGGTACCTCGTCATCAGAGGTGTCTTGGTACTCATTAAAACCCAGTGTAATTGTACGCAATTCCGACTCTCCCGCCTCTACTGCCAGTGCTGTTATCGTAGTAGAATCGAGCCCGGCAGATAAAAATACCCCTACGGGCACATCTGAGACGAGGTGATGCCGGACTGAGTCAAGTAGGGCTTCACGAAGGGATTGTTGAATACTTTCTACTGTTTCAGCTTTTCTTTCATAACCCCTTAATTCGGATGTAAATTTAAAAAATTGTTTGCTTACTTTTTTGCCTGTAGCGTCAACTAGTAGACTTGCCCCAGCCGGCAAAGCAAGGATCTCTTTATACAACGTGAAGGGCTCCGGAACATGTCCCCATAAAAAAAAACCAACATGGCCGGCAGGACTCGGACTAGTTTTTATTTTATGACTAGCAAGCAATGCTTTGACCTGAGAAGCAAATATGAGTGTTTTCCCATCGTCTGCCAGGTAAAGTGGTTTTATGCCAAACGGGTCTCGAGCAAGGAGCAGACGGTGTTGCCTCTCATCCCAAATGCCAAAAGCATACATACCTCTTATTTTTTTAAACATCTCCTGGCCACTGTCCGCATAAAGTTTTAGAAGTACCTCGGTGTCAGACCTGGTGTGAAAACGATGCCCCACAGCACTAAGTTCTGTTCTAAGCGTTCGGTAGTTGTAAATTTCTCCATTAAACACTATAACGTTACCGGTCTCTGGATCCTTCATCGGCTGAGCGGCATTATCTGAGAGATCGATTATAGCAAGCCTTCTATGAGCAAATCCAACACGCTGATCCTCTGATATCCACATCCCTGCCCCGTCAGGACCTCTCGAAACCATATGCTCTCTGATAAGCATTAGATCGCTCTGATCGACGGGCACAGCGTCAGAGCTGTAGCTAAAAATTCCCGCTATCCCACACATGTTATTTTGAACATATAGTATTTTGGTAAGAACTCAGCCAATTTCATCCTGCGTTTATAAGTAATGTTTTGATATCCAAGAAAAACCTTGAGACTTGTTTTCGGACTATTAATAAGGCACAACCTTCAAAACATGAAAATAAGACACAATGGTAAGCTCATGAGAAGAATTGATAGCTAATCAATTGTTGAAATGTTAATGTGCGCTTAGAAAGGTCGCGACTATCTTAAGTCAAACTTCAAAGGAACTACCTTTGTCGTAGAGAACTGGTCATGCCATCTTTGCTATGATTCGATTTTATGCGCCGTCAGGCCCCGGCTGACAACCCGGTATGCGTATCACTCATAGCAGACGTGGATTGCTAATACATCTAATTTATCAGCTTTTATCTGCCTATATTTGCGGTTTCAAACACAGTAATAACAATCATTGATTTTCTCAAACATAATCAGAGATGAACTTTCCCGGTATTACTTTTATGCCATCCGCAAAAGGATAGTCAGTAGTCGTTCGTGATGCAACATAGCAGGCATTTATATTTTTCTACTGTATGCGCTGTCTTGTACACCTGTCTCGCACCAGCGACCATTACCGCAGGAAACTGGGCAAATAAGGTCTTCAGAGTTTTTTCGTACATTCTTGTAATCTTCATTGCAAATATTTTGCAATCTAATGCAAAATTGTCATTGTTATACTATCAAGCGAGTGGAAGCAACATCTTGACACCTTCACTTAATCTCGTCAGGCAGTTAACCTTATTAGTGATATTCTTCCAATGTTTTCAAACAAGTAAGCCTGTCGGCTACGCAGCTATCTACCAAGATTACCGGTTGGCACACTATTGAACCGGTAAACTCTCCAGGTGGGCGAGTACCTTTTTGATAATTTGACTGTCAAGCTCATTTCCATAGAGCCTAAGAAAGGGCATCTTTCTTTTCTCGGTAACTGAAAGATTGGGCCGCGATGCCAGCATTATTGTTTGTGCAGTATCAAAAATGGCAAAGTCCATGCCATTCTCTCCTGATTGCTTTTCTTTCTAAATTTATTACACATGCTTGCTGCAATCTTTTCTGTTGTATCATTCATGACCGGCATTCTTCCAAAAGAGAATCGACTGAGAGTCGTTTTGACCAATCTCTCAAATAATTGAAATCTAAGTCATCTGTTATCATCAGGATGTTTTTTACATCTCTCTTCTGAATCTCTGAATTACCCTCTCTTGCCCACAGGAGCTTGTTAGGAACAAGATCTTCCGGTGATATCAGGCAGATCTCAAAATCACCAACGTTAACAAGCCTGCGTCTTTCAAAAGCATTAATATCGTATTTTGTGTCTTTTCTTAAAATAAAATCGACCTTTACTATATAATCGTTGAGGCTAACATTAAACATCCCTTTCCCAGAGACCTCTTTTAAAACCATTTCGGATTCAATATAGAATTCTTCTTTGAAAGCATCGATAAATCTCCTTATTTGTGTCTCTTTGATAGAAATTATTATATCAATATGACGGGTCATCCTCGGTTGACCGTAAAAATTCATCGCCACAGAACCGGACAACATATACTCGATATCCAGGTCGCGGAGCTTTTCTACCACTTTTCTTAATACTTCATGTTGTTCCATTAGGATTCTTGGTAATACATCAGGTACCAATCAACAAATTTCTTTATGCCCTCGTTAATTGGCGTGGCCGGTTTAAAACCCACATCATGTATGAGATCATCTACATCTGCGTACGTGGCAGGTACATCCCCAGCCTGAAGGGGTAAAAGATTTTTCTTCGCTTTCTTGCCGAGAGTTTTCTCTATGGTTTTAATAAATGTCATGAGCTCTACAGGATTGTTGTTGCCGATATTGTATACCCTGTAAGGGGCGTAGCTTGTTCCAGGATCCGGGTTATCACCACTCCACGATTTGTTCGGCCTTGGGATCTTCTTTATCACCCTCATGACACCCTCGATTATGTCATCAATATAAGTAAAGTCACGCTGCATATTGCCACGGTTAAACACATCAATGGTCTTCCCTTCAAGGATTGCTCGCGTGAAGAGAAATAGAGCCATGTCTGGCCTGCCCCAAGGGCCGTAAACAGTGAAGAACCTCAGCCCTGTTGTTGGGATATTGTAAAGGCTCGAATAGGTGTGGGCCATGAGTTCGTTCGCTTTTTTTGTTGCTGCATAGAGCGAAACCGGATGATCGATGTTGTGATGAATGGAAAAGGGCATCTTTGTATTTGCGCCATAGACAGAGCTCGACGATGCATACACGAGATGTTTGATCTTGTGATGCCTGCAGCCTTCGAGGATATTCATAAAACCGACAATATTGCTATCGATGTATGCATAGGGGTTGGTAATCGAGTATCGGACACCTGCCTGGGCAGCAAGGTGAACAACAGTGTCGAAAGTACCCGTGACACGTGATGGGTGGCGCGTGATGGGTGGCTCTTTAATTTTGAGTCGGGGTACCCGTTCGTGGGTCGCTTGAGTTTTGAGTAAACCGTTGAACAAAGACTCCATAGCACGGCGGTTAGCGATATTAATCTTGTGAAAGGTAAAGTTGTCATATTTTTTCAAAATGGCGAGGCGAGCCTTCTTAAGGTTTACATCATAGTAGTCATTCAGGTTGTCGATACCAACAACGCTTCTGCCTTCTTCGAGCAGCCGCTTAGAGAGATGAAACCCAATGAAACCAGCAGCCCCCGTTACAAGTATCCTTCCTTTCATGACATGCTCTCCAGTAATTTATTCAGACCTTTCACGCCGAATAGAAAAATTTGCTCTTCCCTTTCACTATAGCCCTTGTGTCAACTATGGGTATTCCAAAAGATTTGAAATCGATCTCTCTATACTCGTCATGGGCCGTCGCGATGAGGATACAATCGTAATTGCCATTTATTTTCGCAGATTTCCTTCCTGCGTACCGGGCATACTCCCTTGATTTTCGTATAACCGGAATATATGGGTCGTTGTAACTCACATGGGCGCCGAGTTTCTCAAGTTTTTCTATAAGCCGGTAAGATGGGGATTCCCGGTCATCATCTACATTCGCCTTATAGGCAAGTCCAAGAATCAATATCTTTGCCCCTTTCAAAGGTTTACCAACGTCATTTAAGGCTTTCATCACCTTTGAGACCACATAATCCGGCATGCTCGTGTTTATCTCCCCGGCAAGTTCAATGAATTTCGTCGAAAATTCATATTCATGGGCCTTCCACGAAAGGTAGAACGGGTCCAATGGGATGCAGTGGCCGCCAAGGCCCGGACCTGGATAGAACGGCTGGAAACCGAATGGTTTTGTCTTTGCCGCCTCGATCACTTCCCATACATTGATACCCATACGGTCGAAAAGTATCTTGAGTTCATTCACAAGGGCAATGTTTACGGAACGGTAGATGTTTTCGAGCAGTTTTGTGGCTTCTGCCACCTTTGTTGATGACACCGGAACTGTTTTGATCACAATTGTGTCGTAGAGAGCTTTTGCAGCCATCAAGCAATTACGGGTATAACCACCTACCACCTTGGGCACAGTTCTCAGACTGAAGTCTTTATTTGCAGGGTCTTCTCGCTCAGGTGAAAATGCCAGATAGAAGTCTTTTCCTGCTTTAAACCCGGTCTTTTCAAGGATAGCCCTCATATCCTCGTCCGTTGTTCCCGGATAGGTAGTCGATTCCAAAATAATCAACTGGCCTTTTTTTAGAGACTGTGCAATGGTTTTCGTGGTGCCGAAAACATAGGTCATATCAGGCTCTCGGTTCTTATTCAGAGGTGTTGGAACACAGATAAGGATGCAATCCATGTTTTTCAACATAGAGAAATCAGTAGTTGCGTTAAAGACCGGCTGCAAACCGCTGGTCACGGGTCGCTCAGATTTTGAATAAGGAGCGACAGCGCTGCTTTCAGAATTAGTCTTTAGCCCTCTGCCTCCTGCTCTCTTCCCTTTGCTTGTAAGCGGCGCTATATCGATATGTTTAATATAGGTTTTTCCTGCCTTCAGAAAATCGACTTTATCCTGGTCAATATCAAAACCGGTAACCGAAAAACCCTGTTTTACAAACTCAATGATCAGAGGCAGCCCTACATATCCAAGACCAATGACACCTACCCTGGCGCTTCTGTTTTCAATCTTTCTTACAAGATCCATCAATCCTCCTCAATCATATTCCGAATTGGAGAATAAATATGCAAAAATAAGGCCAAGCTACCGCCTCTGGCCAAGATCAGGGACCTGAATATGGTTATTTTTTTATACAAATATATAAAACTGCTCTGCTGCTTACCAGATTTTGAGCTGCTTTCCTGTCCTTACCGTAGCCTTTATGGTGTACGTTTATATCACTTAAGCATTGGTTTTTCAAGGAAAACGCTGGGGTTCAAACCATTCGAAAAATGTTGACACAACACCTTCTTCCTGTTAGCCTTTTGAAAAATTCAAGGTAAGGAGGCTTTATGAGGTCAGACGGCAGGGTTGCAAGAATAACAGAAGTGGTTGCAGGTTCACCAAAAAACTTTGACGATGCGGTGCTTGTTGGCTTCAAACGGGCTGCCCGAACCTTGCGGGGTATTACGGGTTTGAGAGTTAAGGATATGCGATGCAGGGTTGAAGAGGGAAAGATTATCGAATACCGGGTAACCCTTGAAGTAATTTTTATCCTCGAGAGCTGATAAGCAGTCCGGCATTATCCGGACATCCCCTTAAATGCCAGAGGAGGAGCTTCATATAGTATGTATAGGTCCTTCTTGTTCTCCTGTGCAGTAGAACTGGGAACAGTACAGTAAGGACAAGAGGGACCACAAAGCTTTTCATCGCTCTGACTCCCTGAAACATACGATAGTAGAAAATTGTATGATGTTTTCGAATGAATTTATACAGGGAAATATTGTACTGGATTCTGCCCTTTATCCACTGTTTGCGTACAGTCCTTCCCTGAAGGTGAATTACCCTGACATGAGGGAGAAAAACAACACGCGCCCCAATTTCCCGGGCCCTGATACACAGGTCAGTCTCTTCGAGAAAGAAAAAAAATCGTTCATCAAACCCACCAAGGTCAGTGAGGAGTTTTTTCCGTAGAATAATTGCCGCGCCGATAAGGGAGGGAACATCGAAGCATTGCTGCGCGGGCGCAGGACGATGGGCGAAAGGCGATGGGATATGTGATGCCGAATCTTCCTGTAAAGATTTTGTGGAATGCCTGGCCGGAAAAAGAATCTCCATAAGGCTGCGAGGTACAATCTCGAAAAGAAGTGAGGGGATATTTGCATAAGAACGCTGTTGCTTCATGTCCTCATGGACAAGCTGCGGCCCACAAATTCCTACATCACGATTTTCTTCCATGAACTGCACCATCTTTGCAACTTCCCCTTCTATGAGCAAGGTATCAGAGTTCAAAAGGAAGATATAACTGCCCTCAGCCCGGGCAATCCCCACGTTCGCTGCTGCGGCAAACCCACGGTTATAGTCGTTCTTAACCAGGAAAACCCATGGAAATTCACTGCCTACCATGGTATTTGAACCGTCAGTTGAATAATTGTCAACGATGATGACTTCTTTTAGAAAAGGCCTGAGGAGTTTGTCTGCTTCAATCGATTTTAGGAGGTTTCGAAGAAGTTCTTTTGTGTTCCTGGTGATGATGACGATTGATAAGTTCTGTCCGGCGTTCGAGGTTCGGCATTCGGTGACATTCATACTAATAGCGGTGGGGTTATTGCAAGGCACATGGTACAGTGGCAATCCATGTTGCTGAAATTGTTTTTTTCATATTCTACAGGTCATGAACCACTTTTCCGTCAGTGGGACAGGTTTTTTCCTTTTCACTTTTTACTATCTTCCCGCCCTTCCCGCCTTTTCTTCTCATTTCTTACTTTCTTCAACTCTTTCAGACTTTTTCCTTCATCGCTTGTTGGACATGCGTAGTAGCACATACCGCACCTGATACAAAGCCCCTCGTCAATACATATTTTCTTTTTTTCTTCATCAAAATACGAACCAGGGCAGTCGAACGTCTTGATGCAGATTTTACATCCTGTGCATTCCGCAACGAGACGGGTCATGTCACGGGTGTCTTCCTCCCTGATTTTTGAAAAGAGAAGGCATTCTCTGCGTGCTATGATAACAGCAGGACCTGCGGATTCTGTTTCCAGGTATTCGTATGCCTCTTTTATTGTCCTGAGCAAGAGGGGAATATCGTACGGGTCGACTATCCGCAGGAATTCTATGCCAAAGCCTTTGATGATGTTTTCTATTTTAATGGAATACGTTGACGTGCCATCTGCACTGATACCAGACTGTGGTGTCGGCTGCAGGCCTGTCATGGCAGTCGTTGAATTGTCCATAATAACAAGAACAAATCGTCTCTTCTTCAAAACACTATCATACAATGGCGTAAGACAGGCATGAAAGAAGGTTGAGTCTCCCACTGAAGCAAGAATCGGTTTTAGTGTACCATCCTGGGCAAAGGTGTCATAGAAACCAGAAGCGAAGGTCACTCCACCTCCCATATCAAGGCACGTGTCAACAGCACCCATGGAGATACCAAGGGTATAGCAACCGATATCGCCGGGAAAGACAGCATCAGGAAATGCCGATTTCATAGCATAGAACGAGGCCCTGTGAGAACAACCAGCACAAAGCTTGGGAGGTCTTGGCGCTATCTGAATCTCTTTCAGTGCATCTTCAATAGATGTGTCTGCATTGAATTCAGGAACACTTATCCCATGATCGTTTGCAAAGCGGCAAATAATATCTCTCACAATATCATAGGTCAGTTCTCCTGCACTGGGAACATGACCGCTCCTTCTCCCCAGAACCTTGAATCCATGGTCCAGAAGCGCCTCCAGCGTTACATCTGTCTCTTCGAGGACTAAAGTTTTTTCTTGCTGATTAACAAACCCGATTACTTCGGTGCCAAGGGGAAAAACTCTTGACACCTTATATAAGCTTATTTTATCCCCAAGATTCAGCTCATCGAGAATATCCATCGTTATTGAGCATGTCATTCCGGACGTTACAATACCAATCCTACCTTTTCCCTTGAGCTTAAGGCCTTCATCCAGTTTAACCTTTCTTGATCCAGGAACAAAAAGCTCTATCGATTCCCGTGCATGACTAACTCTGTGGGTGGATCTGACAATGACAGGAACTTTATGCTCACAGGAATACTTCATGGCATAATAGGCGATGTCGCCGGCCTCTCCAGGAGAAGCAGGATCAAAAACAGGGATACCAAAATGAGCAGCGAGGAGCCGCGTGTCCTGCTCTGTCTGCGAAGATTGAGGCCCTGGGTCGTCACAGGAGACAATTACCAGACCACCTTTTAAAGGTTGCGCATAACCGTGGAGAAGAGGAGGAAAAGCAACATTCAAACCGACCTGTTTCATCATACATGCTGCCTTTCTTCCAGCCAATGCTCCGCCAAAAGCCACTTCAAGCGCACACCGTTCATTGGTTGACCATTCGGCATGGATGGCTAACTTCTCCCTGTTTTTGAATTCAATGATCCCGGGTAGAATTTCAGAGCTTGGTGTTCCGGGATAGGCAGCAGCGAGTTCAAGACCAGCTTCCACAAGGCCCCTTGCGATAGCAAAGTTGCCGATCATCACTTCTCTCATATTTCCTGCCTCATTCTTCATGAATTATTGGTTTTTGCTATCGGCACTGAGCTGAAAGCTTTGAGCTGACTCATACCCGGCCTGAAATACCTCTAAATTCTTCTCCACGAGCCTCGCCTTCACCTTCTGCCTGATGGTCTCTTTTATGTTGTCACAGGAAAAAGGGGTTATGTCAAAGGCAGAAAAGAAACCGAGCATTGCCATATTCGATGACTGTATCATGCCTTTCTGCATTGCTATTGCATCAGCATCCAGAAGGAAATACTGTACCCTGCGTTTTTTCAGTAAACGTTCAATGTTGGCGCTCAACAATTGTCTGGATGTGTTAACAAGTGTTACTCCCCCTGTCTTTAAAAAGGGCAGGTTTCGATAGAATTCACTCTCCTCAAATGAAAGGAGGATATTGGCACTCTCTCTTCCCACGAGAGGACTTGCAAAATTACCGACTTTTACAAGAGACACGACAGAGCCGCCTCTCTGGCTCATACCATATTCGTCTGAGGCCATTGCTTTTAAACCTGCTTTTATGGCAGTCTCGATAATAATCGTTGAGGCAAGCAAAACCCCCCTTCCCCCAATTCCAGCACAGACGATCTGTAAGTTCATAGCAAATAATCCCTTTCGAACATCGTATTTCCTATGTTGTATGTCGTAAAAATTATTGGCTCCTTCAACCTCTCCCTTATTGTCTCCCATTCAGCTTGTAAGCCTGCCAGCTTGACAGCCCCAGGCTTGCTAACCAGGCCTTTTTCCTTTCCTCTCACGTATCACTTCTTACTTTCTCGCCCGTCTTTCCCCATCTCCTATGGCCTATTGCCTGTTTTAAATTATCCCCCGGCAAAACAGCACTGTCATATCTTCGGTATCTTTGAATCGTTCAATTTCCGAAAAATTGTCTATGCGAAATACATTGTTAAAGCCAAAACCGGCAAGAATCTTCTTTATCTCTTCCTCTTTTTTGTCCCCAAGAATTAGGATGATATATGCAGACCCATTGTAAAGGGTATTCACAAATGCGGGCATACCGGAATGCAAAAAGAAATCCTCAAAAGTAATGGCAAGAATCTTTTTTCCTGGTTCGGTCTTTTTGATACCGTGAGCCATGTTTATTGATGACGCGGGACCGAGTGTGTCCCTTACTACATCAAAACCATACATGGTTTCCTGAGGTTTTTTTCTTTCCGGTATGTCCCCCACCTTCGCAGATACAATTTTTGATCTGTCCTGGATCTGGAGTTCTATGGCCGGATATGGCCCTTCTGCTATGAAGACTTCCTCCATTCCAGCAATAAAGTCATTCACCAGTTTTACAGGTAAGGGGTGAACCGTGGCTATAAAAAGCAGGCTTGAATCCTCGTCAAAGAAGTCCAGGTTCGTGTGTCCATTGGTGATAACACCGGTTTTGCTTTTAATGCTTTTCCTATTGCCCTCATAGGTCTCAAACTCGTGGCGGATCTTCTCAATCTTTTCATTTAACGCCCTGTGAAGTTCGTAACGGAACTTCGGTGTTGCAGCCCATCGGCCCGGATTCTTGTTGAATACCGAGTTATTAATTTTGAATTCTGAATTTTGAATGGAAGATGAGCTCTTTCCCTTGGTTTGCGCCGCAACATCAGGAGCTACCTGTACTATCACAGGAATCTCGTATTTCTCGGAAATCTCATACCCAAAACCTATTGCTTTCTTGAATTCATCCTGGCTTTCAGTAACAACAAGAGGCAGTTTTGAGAAAAGACCAAGGGGCGTAATCTCCTCCTCAGTCTCTTTCACACATACAATGACAAAGCCTCCGATAACACCTGTATAAGCAGAGCTCATCAAGGGATCCAGGGCTTCGTAAAGACCTTCTGTGGAAAAAAGGCATGCTGTTCTCTTTGAAGAATATGCTCCGGTAAGGGCAAGCTCAAAGGCAATCTTCTCGTTAAGACTTGTCTCACCGCGAAGGGATGCATACTCGCTCTCAAGCATCTTCACCACACCACCTGCTGCCCTGTTTGCCGTGTAAAGGAGGCGTGTACCGTTTTCTGCTAAAACCCTGCAAACCTGATCGTACATGGCTTACCTCGATTTCAAGTTTCGAGTTACAAGCTACAGATTCAAAGCACTTTCATTTTAAATCATATATATACAGATATTTAACATCTTTTAAGTTCACAAACAAGTTGTTCTATATCCTCATCAGGCATTATATAATCATGCAACTTTCCTGACAGATACGCATCATATGATGCGAGATCGATGACACCGTGGCCGCTCCAGTTCATAAGGATCACCTTTTCTTTCCCTTCTTCCTTGGCTTTCACTGCCTCGTCGATGACACAGGCAATTGCATGATCTGTCTCTGGTGCAGGGATAAATCCTTCGGTGCGGGCAAAGTGAATACCTGCCTGAAAAGTCTCAAGCTGAGCGTAGGCCTTCGCTTCTATAAGGCCATCCTGGAGAAGTCTGCTTACCAGGGGTGCCATGCCATGATACCGTAAGCCTCCAGCGTGAATAGGAGCCGGCACAAATTGGTGTCCGATGGAATTCATAGGCAACAGTGGTGTTGTTCGCGCAGTGTCCCCAAAATCATATACATAAGGTCCCTTTGTCAGGGTAGGACACGATGTTGGTTCAACAGCTATGATTCGAATGTCCTTTCCATGAATCTTGTCGCGAATAAAGGGAAATGCAATTCCAGCAAAATTGCTTCCACCACCTGCACATCCAATCACCACATCAGGATATTTGCCAGCAATCTTTAGCTGTTTTTCCGTTTCAAGGCCAATGATTGTCTGATGCATAAGCACGTGATTGAGCACACTGCCAAGGGAATATTTTGTGTTCTTTGAGTTTACTGCATCCTCAATAGCCTCGCTGATGGCAATTCCGAGACTCCCAGGGTGATCAAGGTTATCTTTGAGATAAACCCTCCCTGCATGCGTATCAGGGCTTGGACTGGGAACACATCTTCCACCCCATGCCTCCATCATTATCCGCCGGTATGGCTTTTGGTCATAACTAACACGAACCATGTACACCTTTACCTCTAGGCCGAATTGATTGCAGGCAAAGGAGAGAGCGCTTCCCCACTGGCCAGCGCCGGTTTCCGTAGTAAGCCTCTTAGTGCCGAAGACCTTGTTGTAGTACGCCTGGGCAATAGCTGTGTTCGGTTTGTGGCTCCCGGGAGGACTGATGCCTTCATTCTTGTAATAGATTCGTGCAGGCGTTCCAAGAAACTTTTCCAGGCCATAGGCCCGGCACAAGGGGGATGGCCTCCACAAAAGAAGCTTTTCCAAAACTTCATCCGGTATCTTTATCCATCGTTCTGTGCTCACTTCCTGCTCAATGAGGTTCATGGGGAAAATTGGCGATAGCATATCCGGAGTAATTGGTTCGTTCGTTGCTGGATTCAGCGGCGGCGGCAGAGGCTTTGGCAGATCTGCCTGAATGTTGTACCATTCTCTTGGTATCTCCTGTTCACTTAAAAAGATTTTTCTGTTCCCTTGCACCATATGTTGCCTCCTTTTTTGAAATAAAAAGGCCATGAGCTTTTACCCATGGCCTTCAAACAAAAAGGCCACGGACGGTATGAAACCGTCCGTGGCCAGTCATTTACGGTTTCATACCTACAATGTCTGCCACCACCACCAGGCGTGTTGAGATCTGATATTCATTACTTCAATCATCATGATTGTTCTTTTTTTAGCACAATTTCTTTTTTAATGTCAAGAAATTATTGCTATAGATGCAACGCTATGTGCAAAATGGCTTTAGTTGTCCCTTTTTATTCTACCTTTTTGCCTGATGTTGCAAACCATTGTTTTCTGTTGACATAAAAGGGTTTTCCTATTATAACAACAACAATGCCTGGGTGGCGGAATAGGTAGACGCAAGGGACTTAAAATCCCTCGGGGCTCTGCTCTGTACGGGTTCGATTCCCGTCCCAGGCATTAATGATTTCACTCATTTTTATCAAAGTTGTCCAACTGCATATTTCCTGTGAGTTATAATTAAATGTTATTTTGTCCCACTTTTTTATCGTTAAGCAACAAAACCCTGATTCATGAGAGGTCACGAATTGCCTCACATTAAATCTTACCCAGGAGCTTATGAAAAAGGGATCATTGACTCATAATTAGATATTACTGAACACCTGTTTTCTTATAACGAGGCTTCCTAATAAAGATGTAATGATGATGTTTGGCATTGGCAAACAGCACACTTATGGTAGAATGAAAATACGAAACCAGAAAATTTATAATGCCTATAGTAAGAGGAGGACATCAATGAAATCGTTTCTTATGCTGACAATGATTTTTTTTGGATTGTTTGTTGCGGCTCTGACGCAGGCCCAGCCAGTAATCGTTGATCACACCTGCACGGCTATTAACCAGATACCCCAGCAATGGATTGAGACGGCAAAAAGCACCCTTCGTGTCAGCTATGGTCATACATCCCACGGCAGTCAGCTGGTGACGGGAATAGACGCTATAAGCGCCTTCAAAGGTGCTCCGTTCACATTTTCTTATTCAAGCGGCTACTCTGCGGGAATCTTCTTGAACGATTATGTGCCTTCCGGAGATTTGGGAAACCCAGATCGTACATCCTGGGCTCAGAGGACAAGAAACTTTCTCAACCAGAATGGCAATGACCGGAATGTGGTCATGTGGTCATGGTGCGGCCAGGTGGACGGAACAGAGGCAGAGATCAACACGTACCTGACTCTTATGAACCAGCTGGAACAGGATTTTCCTGCTGTGAAGTTTGTATACATGACAGGGCATCTGAACGGTTCCGGCGCAACTGGTAGGGTAAATCAACGGAATGAGCAGATCCGCACGTACGCAAGAAACAACAATAAAATTCTGTTCGACTTCGCGGACATTGAAAGCTACGACCCTGACGGGTTGACGAATTACATGGCGCTTTTTGCCGATGACAACTGCGATTACCAGGGCGGTCATAACTGGGCTGCGGAATGGATCAATGCAAACCCTTCTTCGGAGTTGGCCCAGATCTCTGGCCAGTGCGGCAGCTGTGCCCACTCCCAGAAGCTAAACTGTGTTCTGAAGGGCGGGGCATTCTGGTGGCTCATGGCCAGGCTTGCCGGATGGGATGGGGGCATAGAGCCGCCGGAAGTCCTTGCTCAGGGTACCGTGGGCACCCATATCTCAATAGCCGGTAATGGCTTCGGTGGGAAGGAAGGCAGGGTATCCATAGGGAATAACCTGACAGGGAAGAAAGGAAATAAAAAGACCAAAATCATCAGCTGGAACGATTCCATGATCGCGTGTGAGGTTACCAGTGCAATGTCACCCGGGCAATACAGCATAGTGGTACAACTGAAGGAACCGAAGAAAGCTGCACCGATCGTTTTCAATGGCGCATTCATTATGATGGCGCCGCAGATTGTATCAGTTGATCCCGATTCAGGCTTGCCGGGAGAAAAGATCGAGGTCTCAGGTAATTTTTTTGGGTCAAAGAAGCCGAAAATTTACCTTGAGCACCCCGTCACCGGAAAAAAGCAGAACTGCAAAGTCACCGATGGTTTCATGAATGCAGAAACCGGCGCAAGCAATGTAGAGTTTCTTGTTCCAAGGCCCTCAAAACGTTTCCCTGCCGGTTCATATCTGCTGAAGATCAATAATCAGGTGGGAACGGTTACGGCGAGTACAGACTTCACGGTAGAACCGTTGCCGTAGCTAACAATGACAAAAATACCACTGTGTAATCAATGATTGTCAATTAATATCATTTGTTTCATCCTACTTGCCAATCAACTCGTTGTGAACCCTGTAAGAACAGGATGCGGCAATTTAAGGCATTAAGGTTGCCTGGCTTTGCCTTCAACAACAATATGTCATGCTTGATTACTGAATGCAACCTGGTGTTAACCTACCAGGTTGTGAAGATATTTAATCAGTATAGTAACCTGAGAGAGATTGTCTCAATTGTGCACGAGCCGTCACGCTCTAATTTTTTACAGAGGCGTATTGGCCTGCAGGTGTTGGTTCGGCAATGAGTCTTTCATCGTCATCATTTTCCGCCAGATCGTTCGTAATGTTTGGAATCTTTTTCATGTTCCTCCTTATCCCGGAAAACAGCGTGCCCCTTCGTTGTCTCAAAACATGTGGCATTTGATAGAGGGGCTTGCTCAAATGTTATTTTCACCTTATTGTTACGCTTGATATCGGCAATGGTCAATCGATCCAAAATTCCAATGAACCGGCTGTCCATAACAACTTTTTTGATGTTATTCCCAGGCTCAGGTGTGATCGTGAATGTAACCTGGTCACCATAATCGATGGTAGCTTCGTGTACAAATCGTTTGGCTTTTGCGGCCTTCATCGGTGTTTCACCATTAATCCCATTTGCCACCGAGAGGGATCCTTTCTGCAGACTCAGCGCCATTGCCTATTGTTACTGTCTTGAACTGCACCCCTTGTTGAGAGACAGTAAGTTAATTCCATACTATATGAAGGAGGTATGGGCATATGGTCAGAACACGGAGAAACTTTCCCCGGGAGTTCAAGCTCCAGATCGTGAAAGAACTGGAAGGCTCTAAAACGCTGGCTCAGATAGTACGGGAACATGAGATCGATCATGGTGTGGTCACTCGGTGGTACCGTGAATATCGGAAATACGAAGACAATGCCTTTCTGGGATACGAACACATATACAAAGAGGATGCCCGTATCGCATAGTTGGAACGGAAGATCGGTCAGCTCACCATGGAGAATGATTTTTTAAAAAAAGTCATGCAGGGAAGCAACCACAAGAGAGGATCATGATGTTTCCTCAGATGACCCATGAGAGAGGATAATCTTCTGTGCCTGAGAAAGAGAGGATGGGTCAAAACAACATTCCCTAGTACCCAGGCCTATCCCAACCTCATCCCGAACATGACCATATCCTCCATCAACCAGCTCTGGGTAGCAGATATTACCTATATCAGGCTCCGTGATGAGTTCATCTACCTGGCAGACATCCTCGATGCTTTCTCTCAGAAGTGTATCGGCTGGGAATTACGTGAACATCTGGACACCTCTTTACCACTTTCTGCACTCAAGAAGTCCCTTGTGGCCAGGTACATTCAACCTGGACTTATCCACCATTTGGATCAGCAGGCACGAAAAGGCAACCCCTATGACAATGCCAGAGCAGAGAGCTTTATAAAAACATTGAAATACGAAGAGGTCTACCTCTGTGAGTACCAGAATATACACGAAGCACGGCAGAAAATTGACTGCTTTATCAACGAGATGTACAATGAGGATCGGCACCACTCATCCTTGGGGTATCTTCCCCCAAGTGTGTTCGAAGAGAAGTTTCTTGCAGCAGGCAGGACTTAACTAGTTGTCTCATTGTGGGGTGCATACCAGATGTTCTTCAACATTTCAATTGTCATGGGTTAATGAATAGGGTAAGACCCTATACGAAGCCATAACGGTTATGTATGAATACCACCCTTTCTCCTGCCTCTGAAGTATCTAAAAACAAACCAGCAAGCCGCTAACAGTAATAATACGAGAAAAAGGATATGATCTATTCTGGTAATGTCTTTTTTAAATAGCTGGAGAACATTACCCCCAACATATCCGAGTCCAAGCATGGCTGAGATTGTAATGATCGCAGAGAGACCGTCAGCAACCAAAAATTTTATCCACGGTATACCAACAGCCCCAGAAATAAGAAATATGGGTGCCCTGAATCCAACAAAGTGCCTCCCAAAGAAAACAACGAGAGAACCCCATCGCGTAAATTTCTCTTCAAACTTCGAGAGGGTACCAGCGGAAACGATTTTGGAAAACCTTTTGTGTTCAAAAACCGTTTTGCCGTACTTTCTGCCGAAAGAATAGAGGATGAAATCAGCGATGAGCAGGGATGGGTAGATAACGACCAGCGCAGGAATAAGTTTGATGACTCCATGGGAGATGAGTAACCCACTCATGATGAGCACCCCATCTTCAGGAAAGGGAAATCCAAGACCGCCAAGGATTAAGAGACAGAAAATGCCAACGTACGTAAAGTGTTGGATGACTGGCAAAGGATCAATCATGGGTTACAACGCAATTGACTGTTTCGCTTTCAAAGCCTTGCCCACTTGTAGAAGATTCGTTTCGCTACCTCAGCGGAAATAACATAGAGAACAACGATCAACAGGAGTGTCAAAACGTAGGGGAGCGATATCGGTACAAACCCTAAAAGCATTCCTATTGGGGTGTAAGGAATAATAATTGTTACCAGGAATACAAGGAGAGTGGCTGCCAGTAAAGCCTTGCTCGGCCTACTCTTCAGAAAAGGCCCCCTGGTACGAATAACCAGAACAATCAAAGATGCAGAGATGACAGATTCCATAAACCAGCCAGTCCTGAATTCCGGTGCTGATGCATGGAGGATGAGAAGAAGAACACCAAAGGTCAGATAGTCAAAGACAGAGCTGAGTAAACCAAAAACAAGCATGAAATTTCGAATAAATCTGATGTTCCACCTTCTTGGTTGAGCAAGCATCTCTTTATCTACGCTATCCGTGGCAATGGTCATCTCCGGAAAATCGGTCAGCAGGTTCGTGAGAAGAATCTGCTTCGGAAGGAGAGGAAGGAAAGAGAGAAAAAGTGAAGCACCTGCCATGCTGAACATATTCCCGAAATTAGCACTCGTAGCCATAAAAACATACTTGAGCGTGTTTGCGAAGGTTTTCCTGCCCTCGATTACACCATGTGTAAGAACATTGAGATCCTTTTCAAGAAGCACGATGTCAGCCACTTCCTTGGCAACATCTACAGCGCTGTTTACGGAAATACCTACATCTGCAGCGTGCAGAGCAGACGCATCATTAATGCCATCCCCCATGTAGCCAACCACATTCCCTGATTTCCTGAGGGCAAGGATGATTCGCTCTTTCTGGTTCGGCTCGATCTCCGCAAAGATATCCACGGCACTGACCGCCTGGAGCAGTGCTTCATTGCTCATGTCCCTGATACTGGAACCGGTGAGAATACGTCGATTTGTGAAGTTCATTCGTTCAGCCACGCTATCAGCAACAAACTGGCTGTCTCCGGTAATGACTTTCAGCGTCACACCCGACTGCTTGAGCGTGTTCACTACCTGCGCTATGCCATCCTTTAGAGGGTCAAAGAAGACCAGAAGGCCAAGGAAGATCATGCCTGTCTCATCATTTTTGCTCAGGGAAGATTGGGGTCCGACCTCTTTGTATGCAAGGCCAAGAGTCCTGAAACCCCTGCTGCTCAGCTCCTTAAAGCGTTGATTAGTTTCTTCTCGGACAATCTCTATATCAACAAGCTCTCCCTCTGGCATTTCTGCTGTGGAGCAAACAGAGAGCACGTTTGAGAGGGCACCTTTTGTGATCATGAGGTTGGAATTATCCTTCTTCACGAGAATTGTGAGACGCTTACGGACAAAGTCATAGGGAACTTCATCAATCTTTTTCAGTTGGGACAGATCGAACCGCCTGTACGCACGGATTGCCTCATCAAGAGGGTTTTTGAACCCTGTCTCGTGAGTGGCATTGATATAGGCATAGAAAAGACCTTTTTCACTGTCCTTGCCGTTCATGTCCAGGACAGCATGCAGTTGCACCTGACCTTCAGTCAGGGTACCGGTCTTGTCAGAACACAAGATATTCATACTCCCGAAGTTCTCAATCGATGCCAGTCGTTTTACTATAACCTTCTGGTCTGCCATCCGTTTTGCCCCGTGGGCAAGGTTGACACTGATAATGGCAGGCAAGAGCTGCGGAGTAAGCCCAACTGCAAGGGCCAAGGAAAAGAGAAACGCTTCAAGGACAGGTCGGTGAAAGTATACATTGATAGCAAAGATGGCGATGATGAGTATGAGAGTAACCTCTAAAAGGAGGTACCCAAAACGTCTGACACCGTGCTCAAACTCGGTCTCCGGTGGTCTGAATCTGAGTTGGTCTGAAATCTTGCCGAACTCAGTTGCCTTTCCTGTATGTATGATAAGTGCCTTTCCACTTCCGCTTACAACATGGGCCCCCATGAAGAGCGTGTTTGCGCGTTTGGCCATGGGAACGGCCTTATCGATTATTCCCGCCCCTTTCTCAACAGGATAGGTTTCGCCGGTCAATGTAGCCTCATCAACAAAGAGATCTTTTGATTCCAGCACTATACAGTCGCCAGGAATGATATCTCCTGCATTGAGTATGACCACATCCCCGGGAACCGCTTCTTCTACGGGTATTTCCCTGATAGTACCATCACGGAGTATCGTCGTCCTGATCTGGACAATGGAAAGTAGTTTTTTCACTGCATCGGTAGCTCCCCGCTCTTGCCAAAAACCAAGCAATCCACTTATGAGAACAATTGCCAATATTATCAATGCATCAGTAATGTCATGGACGATCAGGGAGAGGCAGGTAGCAAAAAGTAAAATGATTACAATAGGACTTTTGAACTGCGCCCCAAAAAGGCCGAGCAAACCACCCTTTTTTCTGGTTTTAAGGGTATTATATCCAAATTGATGGAGACGCTGCTTTGCTTCAACCTCAATTAGGCCATTGTAGGAAGACTGAAGTCGGGAAAGAAGAGTATCAGGGGCAAGTGACCAGAATGCGTCTAAATTTTTAATCGGTAAATCCATCGCTGAAACATTATAATTTCACTCCGTTGTTAAGACAATAATAATATGCGAGCTCCTGGCATAACTGACAAGATATACCATTCTATTTCTATTAAAAGAGCCCTATTCCAGGTCATAATTCTTTCCATTGCAACTGGTAGTATTTGCAGTCTATCGAGCGGTATGGCCACAAATGTGTTTAACATATACAACCGTATGGCATTTCAAAAGTAACTGCTATACAAAAAAATTAAGGGCACTATATAGATTACCCAAACCCATAAGGTAAGTTTTTGGCATTCTCTCTTTATCGTTTTCTGAACTGACAAAACCCACATTTCAACTAATCGGTCTTTGGTAAGGGCGGTTCACATGTTTTCAGGCAAGGAAGAGACCACAGGACCACAAAATCTATTCTCGTTGTTGATGACAATGACGTGATTCGGGAGGCTGTGTTGGGGTTTCTTCGACAATTCCGGGCACAAGGTAGCCACAGCCGATTATGGTAGTGATACTGTAGAGAAGAACGCATCCCATACCTTCGATAAGGTATAATGGGTAGGCGCGTCTTGCTCTGGCGGTTAACATTTTCCGTTATATTCACAAAAAATTACGAAACTTAAAGAAGATAAAGTTTTTTCAAGGACAGTGAACAAAATGCTTTGGCCAGCCTGGATTCTTGTTCTCACAGATTTTTCAGAATACTCAGATCGTACATTAAGGCAGGCACTCGACATTGTATAACAATAAGGGTTAAAGGTGAATGTCCTTCATGTTGTCCGTGAGGAACCGCCCTTTATCAGCGGGTTCGGCAGCGTGCCCGGTGCTGCTGACAAAATAATAGCAATTTCATATCACTGCTATGCAAATCAATCAAAGATCAGGTTCACCCTAACACAAGTAAGCCAACGTTGGGGATGGATAAATCGTTGAACTCCAAATGAGGTTCTGCTGAATGGCATTGAAGAAGCTTTCTATTTACTTTTATGTTCTTTGACATAAATGGTGCATTTTCTTGAGGATTTATGATACATATTATCCTATCACTGCAATAAAAGGAGCTACCATGAGCCACAAAGAGCCTACGATAGATGAGTGGAAAGAACTTTTTGAGGTATCCCGAATGTTGAAGGAGCTTGCCCCCTGGAAATGGATGGAAGACTCTGAATCTTTTGGCGTGGAAAACCCTGAGACAGGCGAAGTGGGTTATGGGTGCATTATGGGTGCCATGGGCGAAGTTTTTGGCCTTATCGTTTATCTTGGAAGCGAGGGCCTTGCTGTGTTTGAAAAAATTCAATCTGGAAACATGACCATGGAAGACGAAGATATCTTTGCAAGCCAGAAATGTCTTGCTGTCACGTTTGATGATAGGGAGATGCTTGATAACAAAGACCTTGCCACTATTAAGTCGCTTGGTCTCAAGTTCAGAGGAAGGCAGGCATGGCCCTGCTTTCGTAGTCACCTACCGGGTTTTCTGCCATGGCATCTGACTGGTGAGGAGGCCCGTTTCCTGGCACTGGCAATTCGGTGGGCAATGAATGTTGCAGAAAAACTCAGGGAAAACCCCCTTGCCTTGAACCCACAGAAAAAAGGTTCTTACCTGGTGGGTTATATTGTAACCGATGATGGCAAACCAACCTGGCACGAAGAGTGGCGCAAACCTGTGCCTTTTACGGCAAAACCCGTCTCATTATCTATCGATGAACTCCGCCTGGCTAAAATAAAGAAAAACTCACAAAAATCGGAACACACCTGGGAGGTTGAATTTTTCTATGCCCCGTTTGTTATCCACGAGGGAGAACGGCCTTTCTATCCATACATTGCGCTTTATTCGGTTCATAACAACCGATACGTGGTCAATTTTTGCCTATCATCACTCACTGACTATGAAACACGTTTCTTAGAAAACTTTCTGGAGCTTCTCGAAAAAATAAAGATGTTTCCAAAGACGATGATGATTCGCAAACAGGCTGTCTACGATTTCTTTAAACCCATTGCTGATGTCCTGGGGATATCTTTAAAAAAAGTAAAACATCTTCCGGCGTTCGAAGATGCGAGAGTCTCTTTAATCAACAATATGGCACAGTAGAAGCCGGTGCAGCCATTGTGTCAGGGACTGGCCTTCTGATGGCTTAGGAGTCTTATTCTATTATTTGCCATAACACACCTGCATAATCATTTGCACATATACATAGTTAAGGGTAGCGTTCTTTCCCGTAAACAAATAATAAGATGATGCAAAATAAGGGTTAACCACAACTCACTGTTGCCCTTTGGAAACTGCCTAAAATAAGGTGTTTGCATCACCCATCCCTTCACGCATCGCAAATGGTTGATAGTTCGACTCAAAAAAATGCAGCATTAATACAGTACAAACATCGAAGAATAATCACATAAAGCTCTATCTTATTAATATAATTAAATATTTAACTTTATCATGAAATTATATAAAAGTTGAGGATAACTCAATAAAATCCACAGGCACATGCTTCACATCCGCATGTTATACACAGGTTTTCCACAGTTTTTGTTCAAAACTATAGTGGAATAATCAGACTGAAAGAGTAGTTCAACAGAGGGCGCACCAAACTGATGGGAATTATACCGCAAAATCTGATCCATATAAGATTGATAGATTTTTGGTATCAGAATGAATATGATGAACTACTCGTGAATGAGGTCGAACAACTGAATGGCTTTTTCGTAATCAAGGTTTTTTAACACATTATATTCACGTAACGCAGAACTCCTATCCTTTAATATGAGATAGGTAATCGCCAAATTATAATGGGCCTCGGCATGGTCCGGTTTTTTCAGTATGGCTTCCTTGAATGCTTTGATAGCCTCCCGGTGCTTGCCCTGCTTCCCATAGGCGATAGCGACCTCATAGTGGTCCTGGACTTTATCAGGGTGTACCTGTAAGGCTTGTTCTTGACGCATTATAGATTTCCTGTTGGAAGATTCAAATTATAATGGCCATGGCTTTCCTTGTCAACATCAATTTTAACCTGCAATGTAAATCTTTACCTGATCGAGTTATTTGTTCCGGTTGAGGTTCTTTCTCTTTTGACACAGGTCCAAATATTTCGGATAAACTGGGTTCCATTGCCATACTTGCTATACGTGCACGTCTTCCAGGTCGTTCGAAGTCCATGAAATACTGATAGGTGTGGAGTACAAAAACAGATGAGCCTACAGGTAATGCTCATGATCCAACACATGGCAGGCTGCTTTCAGGGAATAAAGTCAGCCAATTCTCCTGTCCATGAGAAGATCAATGGATTGATGTCTCTCTGGTTTGTATCCAGGATTTGGACGGAGATTGCACAGAGCAGATAGATGACAACTTGCTGCGAGTTAAAGCCAGGTGTTGACAAAAATATTAACATGACTAAAGTCATATTAATATCCGGTTTCAAAAAAGAAGCATGGATTAATAAAAAAAGGAGGGTAAGATGAAAAAGAATGGCGTAATTTTCGTTACTATGATGTTAGTTCTGGCCTTTGTGTTTGTTTCCCACTCATTTGCGCAGCGAGGGATGAGATGGAAGGGAAGCGGTGGCTGGGGTGCAGAAGCCCGGTACAGCAGAATGTATGACCCGAAGACTGTGGAAACGCTTGCCGGAGAAGTAGTCAGTGTGGATAGGATCACTCCATCCAGGGGTATGTCCTATGGTGTGCACGCCATGGTAAAAACTGAAAAAGAGACAATATCTGTCCATCTGGGTCCAGGGTGGTACATTGAAAACCAGGACGTCAAGATTGAACCGAAGGATAAAGTTGAGATCAAAGGTTCTCGAATTACCTTTCAAGGAAAACCAGCTCTTATAGCTGCAGAAGTTAAAAAAGGGGACAAAACCCTGGAGCTCCGGAACGAGAGTGGCTTTCCGGTTTGGAGTGGCTGGAGAAGACGTTAACCCTTATTGATTAAGTAGAAAATTCTATTACAAAAAATGGCCCCCGGGGTAACCATGCTGACTGACGTCATTGGGGGGATACATGGTTGATGATGCCCCGGAGGATGGGGAACTGTATTAAGTATAACACAGATAACTTCATTTGTGAATATTTTTCACAATAAACAAGTGCCCTTTCTCTGTTGAGTGGTGTTGATCTTACCCGGGTCAACAGTTTTGCACGTGTATTACATTAAGACTCATTAGAGAGTGCAGGAATGGCATCGCTCGGGAACGATGAATCAGGGAGATTGGAGAATATTTAGGATTTCTAACTCCTGTAGCCTATAGGAAACAATTTTATGAAAAAGCTGGTCTATGAAAAACTGTACGTGTCCATAACATGAAATCAGGAGTCAGTTTATCCTCAGCCCTTTTTTCGCGTACCCCTTCAATACTTTACTGTGTAGATTTTGAATCACCTGGCACAGAGCACCTGCCGAACCAGCGGTGGAAGATAAACATTGACTCGTTGGCATTTCGAATAGAATCATGTTAAGCTTTGTTTATAGAATACGATTGCTTTGGTAGAAAGTGACACAGACCACCCTCCGTTATTACCCGATCTACAAAATGATATTCCAGAAAACATGCTTCACTCCTTTCAAAACAGTCAGGGTCACATTATCTGCTTTTTCCGCATTTTGTGAAGAATCATTTGGGTGCAATATAGATCTGACTTCCTGGCAACAAAATGTCATGCAACGGAAGGCCAGAAGGAAACAGAGGGACAACCCATGAGCGAAACAAAGAGGAGACACAGGCAGCTCGCCGAAACAGAAGTCTTGCAAGGCGGACACACGGAATGCCAAGAGACAGCGACCCCCTGCGAATTGGATTACAGGATCATTTTCGAGCACTCAAACGATGCAATGTATGTGGTCAGGGATGAAGGTATTATTGTTGATTGTAATCTGAAGATGCTAGAGATGTTCGGATACACCAGAGAACAGGTCATCGGTAAGACTGTCTACGATTTTTCACCCCCTCGCCAACCTGACGGGCGAGATTCAAAAGAAAAAGGTATTGAAATAATGAGGGCTTCCCTGGATGGCAATCCCCAAACCTTTGAATGGACCCACTGTGGATATGGCGGAACCCTTTTCGATGCGGAGGTTACCTTTGCGAAAGCGGGGACGGACCATGATACTGCTTACTACGCTATCGTCTCTGATGTATCGCCTCGCAGACAGGTTGAAAATGCCATTCGCGAGAGTGAAGAAAAATTTAGACTCCTTTTTGAAAAATCGACTGATCCAGCGCTTCTGCTGGATAACGATCGTTTTATAGACTGTAATGAGGCTGCCTTAAAAATTCTATGCTGCCCCAGTAAAGATCGGTTGATCGGTCTTTGTCCGGCCGATCTTTCCCCTGAAAGACAACCAGACGGCGCACTTTCATCGGATAAGGCAAAGGAAGTGGTAGCCGTTGCGAGCAGGGAAGGATTCAATCGTTTCGAGTGGGTACACCGTGCCTTTGACGGAACCGACATATGGGTTGATGTTTCTCTTACGGTTATTCCCTTCCAGGGAAGACAAATCCAATACAATGTATGGAGGGACATCAGTAAAAGGAAACTTGCAGAGGCTGCGCTGCAGGTGAGTCAGCAAAAATACCAGTGTATTTACGAAAACGTTGCAGAGGGCATGTTCAGAACAGATGCGCAGGGCCGTCTTGTGAGCGCCAATGCTGCCCTGGCAAAAATGTACGGCTTTGCCAGGGCGGACGACCTCATCAATGCTGCCTGGAACCTCAACCAGGTCTATGTCAGGCCGAAGAACAGGAAACTTCTTAACAGACTCCTTGCTGAAAAAGGGGTGGCCAGAAACCTCGAAACAGAGTTTTATGCACGGGATGGGAGCACACGATGGGGCCGTATGAATGTGCGGGTCGAAAAGGACGAGCAGGGGAACATCCTTTATTATGAAGGAACCTTAGAGGACATAACAGAGAAAAAATGGGCAGAGGACAAGTATCGTGACATCTTTCTCAATGCTACTGAGGGTATCTTTCAACTAACCCCTGAAGGCCGTTGTTTCAATGCAAATCCTGCTCTTGCCAGGATTCACGGCTTTGATTCTCCGAAAGACCTCATAGGGTATGCAGCTGAGATTCCCAGGCAACTCCACGTGGATGAGGAAACCTGGCGCACATACCTCGAACGTATGAACGAAAAGGGCTATGTGCATGATCAGCTCTGGAAGATGCATAGAAAAGATGGAAGCATCGCCTGGCTTTCAATCAATGCCAGGGTCGTGCGCAATGAAATAGGCCACGTACTTTACCACGAAGGCACTGTTCAGGATATAACCGAGAAAAAACTCGCTGTGGATCAGATCTTCATACAGCGGAATCTTGCACTGCGACTGGCACAGATGAACGATGTATCAGACGCATTGGCCCTAACCCTGGAAACCGCTCTCAAGGCATCTGGCATGGAATGTGGTGGTATCTGGTTGAAAAAACAGACAGGAGAGGATCTGGAGCTCATATCTTCCATAGGCTTTTCACACAAGCTGGAAAAAAAGGTACGCCTTCTGCCAAAAGGATCACGTGCCTGGGAAAGAACGATGAGCGGAAAACGAATCGTTACCGTCCCAAGTCGTGAATCCATGCCGAATACATATGAAGAGGGCTACAAATATGCTGTCCTGGTGCCTATACTCCATGACGGACACACAATCGGCTCCTTCAACCTCTATTCCAGGACTGAAGCAACAATATCCCAACAGGCCCTTATGGGCCTTGAGTTCATTGCAGGTCAACTCGGCAGCATCATCGGCCGTATACGGGCTCAACAGGAGCGGGAGCATGAAATAGTTACACGGCGGGAGGCTGAACAGGCTTTGCGGGCAGAGAGAAAGAACCTGGAAGAGGCAAACATCGCTCTTAAGGTGTTATTAAGGCAACGGGAAAAGGACAAGGAGGAGATGGAGCAGAGGCTGCTTCTGAATGTAAGCGAACTTGTCCTCCCCTACATTGAAAAACTGAAAAAAAGCAGACTTGACAGTCTGCATCGCACGGACCTGGAATTTGTGGAAACCAATCTCAGGGAAATTCTCTCTCCCTTCCTGCACAACGTTCGTAATTTTAAACTGACCCCTCGGCAACTTGAGATTGTCGCTCTTATCAAACAGGGCAGAACTACAAAAGAAATAGCAGAGACACTCGGTGCTACGAAAGACGCGATTGATAAACAAAGATTCATTATACGAAAAAAACTGGGAGCGAATAAGGGCAAGATTAATCTGAGGTCCCTGCTCCTCTCCCTTTAACGGCAAAGGGAAAATCTATTTTTTTTTCAGCTACCCTTCATCAAAAGTATGACCCAAATGTTCCTATCTTATCCCTGGGCTCCTATTTATAATGCACACTCAATTACATGACCCTCTTACACAGGGGGAACACCGATGTGAATCGGATAGCAGGAAATATACGGAATTATAGCCAGAAGAAAGGAATGGGAATTAAAAAACCCCTAAACCCGTGGTCAAGCAAATCCAGATAAAAGATTACATCAAAATTCTACCGTGGAGACGGGATCTTTAAAATAGGAACTTAAATATCCTATTTTAAACAGTTTATTTCCTATTTTCATATCTATTCACAACAGCTTATACTTGATACATGATAGTAATCGCCATCCACAATCAGGTGTACATGATGGTTTGGGGAACAAAATGCATCATAACAGCAACACAGTGAGAAAGAAAATATAAAGGGGGTAAGGCATGAAAACAATACTCGTTGTTGCAACACTGGACACCAAAGGTATGGAGGTAGCGTTTTCTAAAGAGAACATAGAAGCACTGGGAGCAAAAGCACTTCTTATGGATGCAGGCATACTGGGCTCCCCTACTATAACACCCGATATAACCCGTGAGGAGGTGGCTGTTGCAGCCGGTTCAACCCTAAAAAAAGTAAGAAAGATGACTGCAGAGGCCGAGGCCCTGGGGGTTATGACAAAGGGCGCAAGCAACATAGCAGTAAAACTCCACCAGGAGGGAAAGATCCACGGAGTCCTCGGTATTGGAGGAGGCATGGGTACTGCCATGGGAACAGGTGTCATGCGCAGTCTCCCCATTGGGGTACCAAAGTTTATGGTTTCTCCTCAGGCTGGTAATCCCGACGTGGTAAGCGCAGCAGTAGGAACAAAAGATATCTGCATGTTTCATTCTGTCACCGATGTTGTGGGTCTGAATCCATTATTGAGAACGATCTTCTCTAAAGCGTGCGGAGGTGTCGTTGGAATGGCAAACGCCGAGGTAAGGCTGGAAACAAATTACCGAAAGACGGTTGCCGTGTGTGCCAAGGGTACCACAGAAGCAGCCAACCAAGCCATAAGGGATAAACTCACTGAGGCTGGCTATCAGCCCATGACATTCCACTGCTTCGGCTACGGACCTGCAAGCCTGGAACAGATAATAAAGGACGGCTATATCGACGGCGGTGTTATTGAGCTTGCCAGTGACTGGCTTGATCGTATCGGCGGGGGCGCTTCTTTTCCTCCAGCAGACCGCTATGAAAATGCAGGTGAGCTTGGCATTCCCATAGTTTTTGTACCCGGTTCCTGCGATTTTATTGCGGCTGCACCGGGGAAGTTTCCAGGGCGAACGGTTCAGCCTCACAACCGGGCAGTATCACTCTACAGGTCCAGTAAAGAAGAACTTGCCCAACTGGCAAAAGAAGTAGGTGAGAAATTGTCGAAAAGCAAAGGGCCAGTAACGGTGTTAATACCATTGAAAGGGTTCTGTGTCCATGATCGGGAAGGTGGTCCCCTCTATGATCCTGAGGCCAATGCCGCCTTTATCGAAGGGATTTCAGCATTTGAAGGCAAGTTTAAGATTAAAAAGGTGGATGCCCACATCAATGATGAGAAATTTGTTGATGCCATCATTGAGGCCTTTAAAGAAAATATTGAAGAGGCAATACCCGTTACAAGCCATCCAATTACAGACAAAGTCATCCTTACCCTTAGGGGATACGCTGCATCAAGCGGATTGGCAGTTGGCCCCTGCAAGAAGATTACGCATATTGACGATGTGAGGGGGTTTGATGATGAATCGATCCTCGTTGTCAAAACGGCATCACCAGCACTTGTCCGCTTGATACCGGGATTGAAAGGACTGGTATGCGAACAGGGTGGCCCTCTCTCTACAGCCAGCATCTTCGCCAGGGAGCACGGAGTGCCTGCGGCAGTAGGCGTTAACGGCGTTTTTGATGCACTCAAAGACGGCGACCTCATAAGACTGGACGGTGCGAAAGGCACCATAGACGTGATTGCACGATAGGATGCTTCAAAAAAACTATTGCCAGCCCTGTAATTTCGCGGAAAGCTGAAAGTAGCGTTGGTGAAGGCAACCATTATGCCCAATGCCGTCAACGGCCTTAAAACAGATGATGGACAATACTCCTGGCATGGTCGGCATCGATGCGGATTTGTTCCACAGATGGGGCCCCGAAACAGTGACAAAGAGGGTGCTTGTGGTATAATATCGATGGGGAAGGAGAAATGTTGTGAACGTAACGTTTATTGACCCGCACGAAGTTCCGACGATCCCAGGTACAGAAGGCTGGGAGAGGCTGTATCCTTACCATTATTTATTCTCAAGACAAGACCCAAAAAGAGCGGCCTTTGAAAGCAACCAGATATGGTTTTATGACAGCCTCCACTATCCAGACCCCCACCACCCCTTTGACCTGATATGGGATGAAGCCTGGTTCCTTGCCCTATCGCAATACAATACGCGTCATTACTTAATGCCCTCTTCCTTGGGCATCGACCACAGAATTGTGAACGGCTATGTCTATGTGAGCCCGGTCTGCTTATCAGACCCTGAAAAAATCCAGTCAAGGGTACCATATTTCGTGGAACGAGCCGGGTATTATTACGAAAACTGGGACAGGCTCTATGAAAACTGGAGGAAAAAAATCGCCCAGGTTATTGAAGAGCTTGAAGGAATGAATTTTACAGACCTGCCCGAAATGGAAGACGTGAGCGTCATAAAAAACGGGATCGGGAAAGGGAGTGGATTCGATCTTCTTAAAAAATACGATGATATTATCAATCTTGGCCTCCTCTGCTGGCAGTACCATTTTGAATTTCTCACTCTCGCATATGCAGCTCAAGTTAGCTTTGTAAAAACAGTTGACCAGATATTTCCTAAAATTCCCATTCCAGCTCTCATAAAAATGTCGGCAAGCATTGAATCGATTGTATGCAGGCCAGAAAAGGAGCTGGTAAAGCTCGCAAACCTCGCTATCGATCTGGCTATTGACGAGGTCTTTGTGAGATTCAAGAATGCTGCTGATGTAATAAGTGAAATGGGGAAAAGCCAGGCTGGGCAGACGTGGCTCAAGGAACTGGAGCAATCAAGATATCCCTGGTTTTACATCTCCAGCAATACAGGTTGGCATCATACCCACCTGAGCTGGAATGACAACCTTGACATCCCTTTCGAAATAATAGGTGCTAACATCAAAAGCATAAAATCTGGAAAGAAACTGGAAAGATCAACAAATCTGATCGAACAGGAACGGGACAGCATTGCCAATGAATACAGAAAGCTAATCCGAAACGAGAAGGACCGTGTTGCTTTTGACCAGAGCCTCGCCTTGGCCCGCATGGTTCTCCCTTACTCGGAGGATCATACATTCTACGTTGAGCATTGGTTTCACAGCATTTTTTGGAGGAAAATACGGGAACTTGGCAAGGTCCTCGAGAGGGCTGGCTTCCTTGAAAATGGAGAACAGGACATATGGTTCCTCAAGCGGGATGAGGTTAAACAGGCACTATGGGACTATACCACGGCCTGGGCAACAGGCGTATCTCCCCGCGGACCAACTTATTGGCCTGCAGAAGTCGCCTGGAGAAAGGAAATCCATGAGAAATTCAGAACCTGGACCCCGCCTCCTGCCCTCGGGAAAGCACCGGAAACAATAACCGAGCCATTCACCATCGTTCTATGGGGAGTGACGAAGGAGGGGTTGAAAAACTGGTCCGAAGCAGACAAAAAAAGAGCTGATGATGTCTCTTCCAATGTGATTCAAGGTATGCCCGGTGCCTCTGGCATTGCAGAGGGCAGAGCCCGAGTTCTGAAAAGCATTGATGACCTCGCTGATATAAACGAGGGTGAAATCCTCGTAGTGGCCACCACGACAGCAAGCTGGGTGCAGGCTTTTTTCAAGATCGCAGGTGTGGTAACCGACATCGGAGGGCCTATGTCTCACGCCGCTGTCATCTGCAGGGAGTACGGACTGCCCACCGTCGTGGGAACCGGTAAAGGAACACAGCTTATCAAAACAAACGACCTGATTAGGATTAATGGAAACACCGGGCAGGTCACTATCCTGGAACGGAATAATTGACTATGGTGTTTTCAATAAAATTAGACACACACATCCTAATTCACTGACGCTCAATATTTTAGGCACCACTTAGAACAATCTCTTCCTAAAAACATAGCCCCGAACATCATGCTAAAAGTGTGTATACGTCAGGCCATGGCTATATGGCGAAAATGGGGTCTCATCGTCATGCAAAGGCCAAAAGTTACCATTCACTTGACATATCATTTCTTTGTGCTATTAACACCTATAACATCGTAAGAACCACAATAAAATAGGAGGGGCTATTGTGAGCGTATATGTGGTGAGACAGATCATTGGCACCAGCACGAAATCATGGGAGGATGCAGCCAGGCAGGTCGTCAAAACTGCTACAAAGACCATCAAGGATATCCGCATCGGTGAGGTGGTAAAGCAGGATGTAACAGTGGAGAACGGGAAGGTTGTGACCTACCGTGTAAGACTCAATGTGTCTTTCAAATATCATCAGCAGTGGTGGGACAGGTCGGACTGGGAATGTATTAGCTGAGGTCGTAACAATGCAACAACAGTTGTGCATTGGCCCTTTAAAATGATTTCATCAGAATATTTGAGTATCTTTTAGAATATGTTTATTCCCATATCGAGACACACAAATTGAAAAAAAAGACAAGGTGTTGCTGAACAACCCGAAAGGTTATTGCCCAATGGATTCTGGTCTTTTGTCAGGTCGTTCCACTGGAATACAGCTTTCAGGCAGACACATTTTACCCGCCTTTGACAATCTCTTTACTGCGGCTTCTTTTTTGAGGACGTCCGGTCATATTGCATAAACCAAGACAAATACTTGTTGAAAGGACATCATGAATGGTCTTACCAATTATTGAATGGAACGATTTAAAGTAGTTCACAAATGTCTTGAGATCGTAAATTGATGTTACTTCAACATCCTGCCATACACATGGCAGCCTGATATGATATATTAATGGTACACGAAAGGGGGGATTATGTCAGACAAGTTCAATGCACTATGGATTATTCTCAACAAGCTTGACAAGAAGGAAAAGGTAACGGCAAGGTCTCTCATGGAGGACCTTGAAGTCAGCGAGAGGAGCGTTTACCGGTATATCACAACGTTACAGGTTGCCGGTTTCCCAGTAGACTATGACAGGGCAGTGAACAGCTATGTTTTCAGCGATGGCTACACGTTGAAGAAACCTGATATCTCTGTGGAGGAGACTCTTGCCCTGGCTTTATCCAGAAAACTGCTCAAAAGTTTCGGCCCTGACATGGAGCGTAGCCTGGCAAAGATAGAAGAAAAACTGTCAGTTAAAAAGCCAGAAGACCTAAGGCACATTGTCCTCGATGCTGATGCCATAGCACCTTCTGAAACGTTCTTGACCCTGGCCCACCGGGCAGTTATCAATCACCAGCGGATCAATCTCAAATACAAGGCCCTTCATGCCAGGACACCCAGAGAGAGCAAGATCGACCCCTACTATCTTTTCTTCCGGGACGGTATCTGGTACTTCCGTGGATATTACCATAGAGACAGGGCAATGAGAACATTTGCCTTTGACCGGGTAGTCTCGTTAAGTCTCCTAAATGAGTATTTTGTTCCTCAACCAGTCTCTCCTGAGAATGAACTCTCAGGCGCCTTCGGGGCATTTCTCGACGGTGAGCCTGTAGAAGTTACACTCCAGTTTGATAAGCACATCAAGCCCTTCATTGTGCGGAAGAAGTGGCACGAAAGCCAGAAGGTTAAAAAGCTGGATAACGGGAAGATTGAGGTGAAGTTCAAGGTCAACGGCCTCATGGGGATAAAAAACTGGATATACGGCTGGATACCCCATGTTGAAGTCATAGCCCCCAGAGAATTACGGACAGCTCTGAAGCGGGATTTGCAAAAGGCGATTAAATTGCATGGCAAGTAAGCTACTCTGAGATTTTGGCGGCTGGTCTACGAGGTCCTGAAAAACCTGGACCGTCAGTGAATATGATTAATGGAGAATAGAAGGTTATGAAAATAATTCTTAGTAGGAAAGGGTTTGATTCCGAGAATGGGAAGTTTCCAAGTATGATTTTGCCTTCAGGAATGTTGCTTTCACTCCCCATTCCTCATCAAGGTGATAGGACGCTTTTCTCTGAGCTGACCTGCGAAGGCGTCAGTGTGTTGAATTTAATGCATCAGTTAGGCATGACTGAATTTAATACTGAAACCAAGTGCCACTTAGATCCTGACATCAATGCGGATATGATCGCACGCCCGAAAGGATGGAAAGGGGCATTTGGTCAAATGGGTGGAGCCCAAGGCCATCTGGAGAACAATGGCGTTGGCATTGGCGATTTGTTCTTATTCTTTGGATGGTTTAGAAAGACTGAAGAGGACAATCGAAGCATGCTTAGATACGTTGGCCCTCATATTCATCTGATATATGGTTATCTTCAAATTGGTGAAATATTAAAGGTAACGAACAGTACAAGCTTGCCAGACTGGCTGATTGACCATCCACATACTAATCGCAAGAAGTATCTCCATCTGCAAGGCGGCAGCAACAATACGATATATGTTGCCACTGATGAACTGACATTCCTCAAAGGTATCCCAGGGTATGGCTGCTTCAAGTTTCATCCTAAACTAGTTTTAACAAAACCAGGTGAATCAAGAACTCGGTGGGACCTGCCAAAGGAGTTCCAGGGCTTGAAGATTACATATCACTCTGATAGCAGTTGGAAAGACGGCTATTTCCAATCAGCCGCCAAGGGGCAGGAGTTTGTCATTGAAGATTCACCTATTGCAGAGAAATGGGGGAAAGCTATCATTGAGGCCGGTTTGGAGAAATAACCCGCAAAACCATAGCGGAGGTACTGTGCCAAGAGTCTTGAAGATATGGTATGGATTAAACAGAATAATACCGGGCCTGTATATTTATGATAGCCCACATAACTATAAAAATAAGGGTAAGTTCTTCTAACAAATTGGTTTAATTTCGAAGGCGTCAAAATGAGAAAAGGATGGCTTAAGAAGGTATTGTCAGCATCTGCAAAAGATTTTTTCAGATTGTTCAGTCATCATCTGATCCATGTCCATTCAACCAAAAAAGGGTATACCTTCAAACCTTATCGACATCTCACAGTACGTGACGACGTTAATTCTATACATGTAATTTATCGACCAAATAATGACAAAATTATTGTTGCAAACCCTTTCCAAGATATGCACTCACAAAACATTCCTCCCAATCTCATAGACAGACTGCAAAGAGTACCATTCGGCAAATACCTGCTGAGCAATGAATTATCACATGCATCCTGTTAAACATTCGTTCCAGGGCCTCGTTAATCGTTTTATCCAATTATTCCAATGGCAGTAGTGAACTGAAATCCTCATTTGTGACGTATCTTACTTTGTATCCTAAATGTGTGTATAGTATCCGAAGATTTCTGCCTTCCCTCAACATGCACTCTTCATCTATCACCAGGGTTACAACTGGTGTGATACACAGCCAGGCACATCAGGTATGGTTGGCAGCATTGTCTCCCAGCCAGGGGTTGACGGGGAAGGACAAAGAGCCGGGGTATTCTTGTCATACCACCCAGCTCCTTGTCATTTCATCTGTGGTCATGGTCCAAGGACAGTGAACTCCGGTGTTGTTGCTGCCTGCCCTACCTTGTTACCTATTA
>ERZ1026800.464-NODE-464-length-34974-cov-3.874021_pt1 | contig 34974 bp, 50 predicted proteins | sample MGYA00520873_ERZ1026800 | MGnify/ENA primary metagenome ERZ1026800 (study PRJEB33270, sample SAMEA104284475) | anaerobic digester metagenome | biome: Anaerobic digester microbiome; feature: mesophilic sludge digester; material: Anaerobic digester biomass | place...
AATTAATAGTTGGCCAGGGGATTGCCCAACTAGTATTTTTCCGTGGCAATAGACCAAAGCGGGTATATGGTGAGAAAGAATCTGGTGGTATATACCAAAATCAGACGGGGGTATGGTTGCCGAGGTAGGGGGTGAGTTTGAGGCTTAATTGGAGGCCAAAACACCTATTAGTGCTTCTAGTAATCTTGCTAGCTCTAGGACTAGCCTGGCTTGCCCCAAGAAATGAAGTTATCTTCGTATCACCATCAAATGCTGAATTTGCTCTGGAACGTGTGCTAGATGAGATAAACAGCGCTAAGTTCTCTATCAATGTTGCAGCTTACATGTTAACTAATAGAAGTATTATTAACGCTCTACAAAGCAAGAGAAACCAGGGTGTTAAAGTGCGGATATATTACGGAGAATTATCTGAAATGGGTGGAATAAGAGTACCGGGGCTTCATATGAAACTTATAGTAATTGATGGAATAAAGGCAATAATGGGATCAGCTAACTTCACAGAAGCTGCTTTTGGCCAGAATCAGGAAGTAATAGTAATAACAAGATCGGGTGAGTTTAACAAGTGGTTTGAGGGGAGGTAGGGGTGGTGTACGAATTCACCAACTGGAAGAAGAGGGAGGAAAAGCGATCCTCCCTCTTGAAATCCTAATTTAAAAGCACTAAGACAGCTTGTTCTTTAGGTACTTGTTTGCCTTCGTTTTCTTATTACTACTGCTCTCATTCGAGAGCAGTAGATCACTGTAGTAAGGAAGCATCTCCTTTCCAATCTCAGCAGCTACCATATCCATTTTGGCCCATATGTCGCCAGGTGTTGCGTCTGGATAAGCATCATAGTATTGCCTGGCAGCTGCTTTAATTCTGCTCTCTAAGTATTTCCCATTCTCAGTTGGGCCATAAAAGTCATTCACGGCCTTTTCTATGAGGCCGGCCATCCTTGGCGACACCCACAGGTCTATAAAATTATTGTCAATAAAAAAATCTGGTGGCTCTTCATAACCAAACAGGTTATCATGAATTACGTCGAAAGCGACTCCCTTGGCCCATGTTAAACCCATTTCAATGATAGAATCGACATCGTGGCCAAGAAATTCGGGGACCGCATTTTCGCGCATGAATTCAGCTTTGTCCTTCCTATTTGCTAGCAAGTCACTTAGTTTCATTTGTTAAGTCACCTCTGGTGTAAATCTTAACTTCCCCAGTCCCTAATATCAATATTTTCCTTGATAACTTTAAATCCATCATCTAGTTTGTCCGTAAACCAGGCAGGTTCTCCCCAATCAGGCATATACTTAGGATCAACGGTTACCGGAATGCCGAGCTCCCAAGCACGCTCCGGGTACTTACGTATATCTGCCTGAACTTCAAAAATGTTAGAGCTAACATCTTTGCCAGCAAGTCCAAGCTTCTCGATGATATCCTGTGCGAATGCTGTAACGTCTGGCAGATACGGATCACCAGGCCTGTAAAAAGAAATATACCAATTTCCGGTATCGCTGTATGTATAAACGCTCATGCAAATTTTATTCTTCCCCTTCTTTGATCCGGCTCCGTTGCCATCTCTAGAATGGGCAAACTTTTTGGTCCAGGAGCAGATTCAAGGGTTCCAGATTACTATCTAAAGAACAAATAACCGCACTAATCGAGAAAAAGAGCGACTTTTCGCTCTTTTTCTATTATTTGCAGCCATTCTAGAAAGGCTAATCTAATTAGCCATATTTGGTATGTTTTTCAAGGGTAGCCGGTAGGAACACATGTCCCTCCCAAAAATAGCACAAAATGTTTTACTCGCCTTTGTCGGTCGTCTAAAATTACTCCCCTACCACAGCAAAGAGTCAAAAGGAGCCTTTATGGACGGAGTACGGTTGGTAAAAGAATATATTGACAAGAACGACTGGAGAATATCTGAGAACGCCAATGTAACCTACAGCTCTCAGGGGTTGAACTTCTATTTGTCAGGAGCTCTTGTGAAAGACTTCTGGCTAAAAGAAGTTTATCCACCAAAAGCAGCCGCTGGACATATTAACGGTCAGCTGCATATTCACCAACTAAAGTCTGCACTGGCACCTTATTGCAGTGGTTGGGATTTAGTGGATTTGCTGATTACAGGATTTGGACACACGCCAGGAGTTATTACATCCAAGCCACCAAAACACCTGTCAACAGCTTTAATGCAACTTGTTAACTTTATGTTCTGCATTCAAAATGAGGCGTGCGGAGCTGTTGCGGTTTCGAACTGGGACACATTACTGGCTCCTTTTGTAAAAGAAGACAAGCTTTCGTACGAACAAGTCAAACAGCTTGTACAGGAATTTGTATTCCATATGAATGTGCCAACAAGATCTGGTGGGCAAAGTCCTTTCTCAAACATTACGTTGGACATCACTCCAACAAAGAAAATGAAAGATATGCCAGCTATCGTAGGTGGGATTCCACAAGACTATACATATGGAGATGTACAGAAAGAACAACAAATGCTAGTAAGAGCGTTGTTTGAGATTTATCTTGAAGGAGATGCTCTTGGAAGAACCCACACATTCCCAATTCCTACGATAGACATAAACGGTGAATTTCCATATGATGCGGATTTCCTTGAACCAATGTGGGAGGCAACAGCTAAGTACGGGATACCTTATTTTGCAGGATACTTAAATACAGGTAGGAATAGAGAAGAATCAAGGTCTATGTGTTGCAGGTTAAATCTGGATTTGCGCAAGATCAACCGCAAGGGCGGTTTGTTTTCGGTTAATCCATTAACAGGATCTATAGGAGTTATCTCTCTCAATCTTCCAAGAATAGCTTTGGACAGTCTTAGCGTGGGAAATGACGATATTGCCATGTTCTTATCTAATGTAAGAGATTGGACCAGAGAAAGCGTTATTGCGCTGCGCGAGAAACGAAAGTTCTTAGAGACAATGACGGAACGCGGTCTTTATCCAATGTCGCGTTTTTGGCTACGCGGTGTTAAAGAAAAGTCAGGCAAATACTGGTCTCAGCATTTTTCAACTATCGGGTTAATCGGAATGCACGAAGCTTGTCTAAATCTTGGTATAAAAGATGGGATAGTTTCAGAGCAAGGACACGATCTCGCGAAACAAACACTTGACGAGATACTCAAGGTTATCAACGCTCCTGAATTTGAAGATGACTTAGTTAATCTTGAGGCAACCCCAGCAGAAGGCTCATCATACAGACTAGCGCTTAAAGATTTAAAGAAATTTGGTTCTAAAGCTCATTATTCTGGGCCGAAAGAAGCCCCATACTATACTGGATCAACACTTTATCCAAATAACGCCGATGGCGATATTGTTAAGATAATAGAACATCAAGAAGATCTCCAATCAAAATACACTGGTGGAACTGTTCTGCACGTATGGCTTGGAGAAAGAATTAGCGCTGGCGGAGCAAAAGCTTTTGTAAAAAAACTCATGGAGGAAACCAAACTCCCATACATCACACTTACGCCGACGTTCTCTATCTGTAGTAACGAGTCCTGTCAAAAGAATGGATATATTAGCGGAGAACACGCAACATGCCCAAATTGTGGCAGTAAAACAGAAATATACTCACGTGTTGTTGGGTATTTGCGGCCTGTATCTACATATAACCCCGGAAAGAAGGCCGAGTTCTCAGAAAGAAAACATGTTGATGCGCGTCAGATACCAAGTTAGGATTTATCGGCTATGAAGCTAGTAGATATGTTAGCAAATAAGAAAGTCAGCAAATTTAGTGCTGGCACTCGTGATACAGGAATCACAATTGCTGGGTCTGATGAATTTAAAGGCAACTTCCAGAAGCGTATGCTTACGCACTTGGGTTCGTTAAACGAATTGAGGAGACACAAGGCGGTCAACCGAGAATTCTTAATGGGGTATTTTATGTTCCTTCCAACAGTTATACTGCAAACAATCCACTTTATGCGGCATTGGCACTAGCGCACGAAGCGAAGCATATGGATAAGGAGCTTGCACAAACGGAACCGAGATGGAGAGAGGCCGATGCAGTAAATGCTCAATTGGCCGTCGCATATGGTCTTCTTGGATTAAGTTCACTTACTGATGAACAAAAAGATCAATTGCGCTTTTATATAGATTTCTTGAATTCTCAGTTAGAGGCCATGAATAATCCAGAAGCAGAAAAAGATCTTTGGTATCATCAGCCTGTTATCCCCTAAAGAATGATATGACATCCTCGCCAGATGACGTCTCAACGATAAAAGGCTCTAGAGACACTATCTTCCACTTGTGACTTTCAATTAGAGAGTGGCATTGCCTGCACAGACTAACCATATTTGATTCAACATCGTTAAGCTTTCTACCGCCCATTCCCATCTTCTTATGGTGATGAACCTCTATATCAAAACCATCACGTATTCCACGCCCGCAAATCCGGCACTTATATCCATCTCGCTCTAGGGCTTTTTGGCGCTCTTCGCTAGATCTCATCATTACTCCAGTGAAACACCAAGGGCTCTGGTACGATATAAGAGTTACCTTCTACAGTTTCTTCAGCGAATTGAGCCCGCTTCATTATTTCTAACGCTCGCCGAATCTCCTCTATATATTCCATCAATTACCTCCTTGTATTATAACAAGACACCTGTCCTGTTGACACAGTGTAACAGACATGTTACGCTATGAGTCATGAAGTCAATCACTAAAAAGCGGATTGAACAACGGGCTGCTTTGGCTGGTCTGAAAACTCGTTTTACCTCCCAAGACAATAAATTGATATGGGTAGTTAGTGATGGTTCCTGGGAAGAAGAGTTTGAGACCAACAAGGAGGTATGGGCATTCCTCAATGGGTATATACGTAGGGGGCAAAGTGGATAAAGAGGCGTTCTTGAAGGACTTTGGCTCTAGGCTAAGAGAAACAAGGCTTCAGCAAAATATCTCGTTGAGCCACTTGTCTGAGCTAATAGGTCTTTCACGGTCAGCTCTCAGATACTATGAACGTGGGCTAAGAGATCCAAGTCTTTACACGTTTTTCTTAATCTGCTTAGCCCTTAATGTTGAACCAAATAAACTATTAAAGGAGGGAAAATGAAGGCGGTATGTTTGTCAGTGGCACTTTTGATGGCGGTTCCAGTATTTGCAATGACATCGCTTCAATTGAATTGTTTGTGGACATTCACAACAGCTTTAAGCGTCTTTAACCAAGATTATTTAACTATGAAGCTTGACCAACTGCTTCTTATCAGCGAAGAGATGGTGCGTAATCGAGAGATCATCAAAGCATTGCTTGTTGAAGAAATTGTCTCAACACGATCTACCGCAACTGCATACGAGATAGTTGCTTTGTCGCTACTGGTAACAACTCTAGATGCGATGTACGACTTCACCAAGAACCCGTCTGATGAAACAGCCACTGCTGTGATTTATCTGCTTGGCAAAGTCGAGGAATTGTACGCTGGAATTCCGTGATTACATTTTTATCGGGTACCTCAAACCCAAGGGAGCTCTGTGTGGCATGTGCAAGAATAGCCTACCGGTCAAGCCATTTGGCTTCACCAGCAGAGGATGCAAGACTTCTGTCTTCATTGGTCAAACGGGGCCACCGGGCAATAACAGAATTTGCACGAATTGTGTTTGAGATCGATGTAGGCCCAGAAATCTTAATTGAATTTATGGCAAGAACACACGGATGGGTTCTTACAGACAACATATTATCACTTAACCCACGTACTCTATGGGATGGAAGATCGCTGACCCTAGGTAAAATGTTAATAGATGAAACTCCGCAGGAATATCTTGACCTGGTTTATGGTCCAACATGTAAAGAGCTCGGTGGGGTTTATTACGATACTACCAGTAAAGTATCAATATGGAATGAGTTTGAGTTTATAAACAACGAGCACTCTTTTAGAGTAGTAAGAATCCGAGCATCTAGAGGCTTAATGGACGAGCTATTTCGACATCGGCTCGGAGCTATGGTTGGCACATCAACAAGACGAGTTCCAATGAATGACTTATATATAGAGCTCCCCGATACACCTGAATCCAATCAGTATATACAGGCCATGTTTAATGTATATAACATGCTAAAACAGAAAGACGGCCTAGATGAGGCAAGAAAGGTATTTCCTTTAGGAGCACATTGTAACTTCGTATATGGGACAAGCTATGCACACTGGGATTATATTAAGAGTCTAAGAACATCTAAGGCCGCTCACAAGGAATTTAAGGAGATTTTTAAATAAAGAGAGGGGCTATTTATTTATAGCCCCTCTCTTTATGTATTAGTCCTGCCAGGCAGGCTCTCGCAGATTTTCAGGGTTCTGCCACTCCTTCCACCGACGTAGCTTTTCAAAGTAGTCATCTGGCGGCTCATAATCTGTAGGACCCTTTCCCGTGTTTTTGAAACTATCAGCCCATGAACCAATCTCATCGTTCTCAATGGCCCATTCAGCCATAACATTACCATCTTTCACATTAACAAGAATCTTTGGAATTCCCTCTAGCGCAATAACAAAGAACTCATTGTCTGGTCCAGAGATTTCTGGAATGACCTGTAAGTGTTTAGCGAAGTTAAGCTTACCAACACCAGTCAAGTCCGCTACTTTTGCGTTAATGGCATTTGCGGTAGCTTCATCAAATCGCATGTAAGTACGCTTGCTTGTCTTTGTATCATCATGAGCGAAGTTATCTTTTCTCTTACCAACTAATACATCTGTAAGTTTCATGGCACCTCCAAGCACCATTTGATGCGTCAGTTATTATAATGCCTGCACGCAGAAAAAACAATTTTTTGTTATGGTGTGCTGTAAACAACTCCTGTTTATTAAACAAAATAGACCTTTTATTTAATAGCTGGCCATGTTATTTAACGAAATGGAAATATACTCCAGTTGTTGAAAAAATATTTAGGTTCGTTAACAAAACTGCTACAATCAGAGCATGGATACATTAGACGAGCTTTATTCCTTTCTTTCGAAAAAGAGCAGGACTCCCTTTGATGATAATGCAGATTTCAATCAAAGGGAAAACTGTACAGATTTCTCAGACTATTTAAACTGGTTATGGAAACAGGATTGGCCTGTAGCCAAAAAGATGTACAACTTAGGATACTGTATGTACATGCTCGGTATACAAGATGCTCAAGACTCTATACATCCGTGTGTATTAGACATTTTGCAAGAAATAGATCGTCTAGACGACCAAGGAATAGATGTCATCGGAATTCAAGCACAGCTAATACCACGAATGAGAGATCATAGACCAGAGCAAATGGCTAAGTGGCCTATTATTTTCAAGAACTAACCTCCTTTTCAAGGACTTTTTGTATCAGCGACTGGAAAAACTTGTTTTTGTTCATTCCAGACTTAGCCAGCAATGCAGATAGGGCTTTATCTTGTGAAGGTGTTATCCTAAATGAAATAATTACTCGTTTCTTTTCCATGGGCTGAGTTTACATTTCCAGCCTTTAAAGTCAACTTTTGTTATAATTTCCTTTATGAAAGAGGTATATCCAAATCTATACTGCGGTTGCGATAAAGATTACCCACCAGAAGGAGATAACTGGTCAGTAGTTCATGCTGCAAGAGAGCCTTATCACCGCAAACTTGGTGGATATAAAACACCTGATGCGCCTCCAGGAGATTCTTATTGGAAGATCCGAGATGGCGATAGATTAGCGGCAAATTTAGTTGATGTAGAAGATGAGAGGTTTTATTATGAGGATTTACTTGCGCTTGTAGAAGATATTCTTGATTTTATAGAAGAAGAGCTAGACTCTGGGAAGAAAGTTCTAGTTCATTGCAATAAAGGAACCGGCAGAGCACCATTAATCTGTATGGCTTTCATTGCCCATCGCGGATTACCAATTTATGGAAAGGACTTTGATGAATGCGAAGAGGCCTTTAAAGAAGTTTACCCAGAATATAATCCAAAACCCGGTTTCAGGAATTTCCTGCGTAATAGATGGAATAAATTAGAGGTTAACTCCAAAAAGCCCAAAAAAAGAAGTGACAATGTCTGAGATTGATGATCGCCTTAATATAGTTAGACAAGAGGTCGCCAAGTGGAATTCTCTATTCCAGCATCCGGGGTGGACACCGGTACTTGTAGCTCTTGCTATTGCGGAGGATAGCACGCTAAATCCCCAGACTACAGGCAATGCAGGAGAATATGGAGTTCTGCAGCTCCGGCCAATTGCCCTTAAAGATGTTGAACAAAGTTTTAGATTTACACCGAGCAGAGATTCGATAGAAGAATCTGTTAAAGCAGGAGCACATTTCTTAAACCTGTGCATGCAATATGCTGCTAATTGTGGAATGCCTCTCTCAGTTGAAAATGTCGTTGCAGTATGGAATATGGGTGTCGGCAATGCCTGCAGTGAATACAATAAATATCTTAGCGCTGGCAAAGATCCAAACACTGACAGATCATGGATGTATCCTAAGACCAAAGAGCTGGTTGACCGTCTATTACAGGCCCTACCAGCTGAAATACAGGCATTTAATGAAGGGCTTTATCATAAATAACCACGGATTACAGGTCTCATACAAAAAATAGCTGCCTGGCTATTGACCGGGCAGCTATTAGCACAAGACTAACGCTTGGGCAAAAGATCTGGTATTCTACGAGTAGCAGCTTCGATAGCCGCCGAATCCATTACGGCCCAAACCTCGGCAGTAGTGGCATTTGGATTCTTGGCAAGAAAATCTAGGGCAGCCTGCTCAATTTCAGAACGGATTGGGTCGAATAAATCATCATAAGACTCAGGAAGGTTATCTTCATCTATAGCCTCATTTGACCCACCACCAAATGCTTTATCATATCCGCCGATGGAGTCGACAAAAGTATCAAAAGCAACTCCGAGAGCCCAATAGATCCCCTTTTCAATAGCGTCGCTACCCGAGACTATCGCGCGCTCTTCAAACTCATGTTTCCAATCATCAATATAGGAGCTGACTTTTCTTTTTCCAGGTAAGACGCCACGATTCATAAGCCACCCCTCTAGGAAGTCATCGAACTCTTCTGATAGCTTCTGAGCCTCGTCCCGGTACAGACCACGAATTCTGCCTTGGTAGTTCTCCTTAAACCCTTCCCAGGCAATCTTTAATTCTGAGCTTATGGTGTCAAGCGTAGCAGGATCAATGTGTGGCGCAATACGTAGGATGCGATCTTTAAGGCCAGGCTCTACTGCATTCTCAAAAACTGGCTTAAGCCCAAAATTCAACCTTTCTTTTCTATTTGAAAGCAGATCCTCTAGTTTCATTTAAGTCACCTCATTGACATTCTACAGAAAAGTGGCAGAGGGCGCTCGCCTTTAGGCGAGTGGTGAATGCCGCCAATACTACACAGTGACTTGCATTGTGTAGCAACTCGTGATACACTTGTTCTATGCGAATGACGTTCAAATACCGCCTGTACCCGACGAAAGCGCAGCGCACCGCCCTTGAGCGCCAGCTTGACTTGTGCCGATGGGTGTACAACAAGACGCTGGAAGTACGCCGCGATGCGTGGCAAAACGAACAGCGCAGTTTGGGGCGCTATGATACGAACCTTCTGCTTACACGCTGGAAACAGGAATGCGGCTGGCTGAATGAAGGCCACGCACAGGCTATGCAGGACGCGCAGAAGCGTGTCGATTTGGCCTTTCGCGCCTTCTTTCGCCGCGTCAAGGCAGGTGAGAAGCCGGGTTACCCACGCTTCAAGGGGAAGGGTTGGTACGACAGCTTCACGTATCCGCAGCCAAAAGGCAACTGGCGCTTCCTCGACAACGGGCGGTTGCGCGTCTCCAAGATAGGTGACGTGAAGATCAAACTGCATCGCCCGATGGCAGGCACGCAAAAGACGCTGACCCTTCGTCGGGATAGCGTGGGCAACTGGTACGCCTGTTTCTCGTGCGAGGTTGAACCAAGTCCGTTGCCTGTGTCGAGCGAGATGGCCGGTATCGATTTGGGCCTGAAAGCCTTTGCCGTGCTGTCCACCGGCGACACGATCAAACGCCAGCGCTGGATGAAGCGTGACGCGAAGGACATTGCTCGCCTTCAGCGCAAGAAGGAAAAGTTGCCGAAGGGCAGCGCCGAACGCCGCAAGGTCATTCGCGCGCTGTGTCACGCTTACCGGCGGGCGAACAATCGTCGCAACGACTTTGCACATCAGGAGAGTCGCAAACTGATCAACCGCTTTGGGTTGATCGCGTTTGAGAATTTGGACATTCAGGACATGCAGACCAACGGGGACCGTGTCGTTAACCGGAATATCGCGGACGTGGCCTGGGGAAGATTTGTGCAGTTTAGCGCGTACAAGGCTGAAAGCGCCGGGCGCGCGGTTGTACTCGTCAACCCCAGAGGCACGACGCAGCAATGTTCCGGCTGTGGCGAGGTTGTTCCTAAAGACTTGAGTGTGCGCGTTCACGATTGCCCCCACTGTGGCTTGAAACTTGACCGCGATCTCAATGCGGCGTTGAACATTCTCGCTCGTGGGCTGGCGAGCCTGGACTCCGGTCCTAGAAGCCCCCGGCTTTAGCCGTGGGGAGCAGTCACTTATTTCTATCCAACAAGCAAAGTGGGTGTGATGGTCCGTTAACAGTCTTCACTAACTTACGCAATTCCGTTAAAGGAACTTTGTTGTAAGGCAGTGGTTGACCTTTTTCAAAAACTCTACCTGGTGTCAAAGCAAACGTCATGTTATTTACATATTTTTTTAAAAAGGCCTCAAGTCTTGGACCCAAATAAAACGAAAGTCGATTCATATATTTACCGGCTCTGTGTGCTGTCCTCGTAGGCGACCTCCAGGGGTCTACATGTGGTAGCAATTCTAGTGTGCCTGTAGATATACCGTTTATGAAATAATCTGAGGCACATAAGATAACGTCGTCTTCTATTTTTCCGTTCCATGCACAAGTCGTAACATTAAAATCGAATGCGCCTATGACATCAGCTACATAGTCGTCTGTCTCTTGTGGAAACTCTACAAAATCTACACTGCCAGCTCTGTAAACTGTTCCATTCCTCTGGGTGTTAACTCCAAGTTCTTTTAAGATGTGTTCTGGATTTGGGCTGAAAATATCCACATCACTAACTGCATCATCGCCAAATACAACCAGGTTAAGCATCGCTCCACCAGCTACAACAAATGGTGTCTGAAGTTTAGACAACTCAACTACCCAGTCTGGCATGACTGGTATTGTACCACACAAAAGTCTTAAGAGGAAAAAAAGAGGAGGGCCGTAGCCCTCCTCTCGCAATTCCGCTAGTCTATTGCTGCCATTGAGACCTATATGCTGAGTAAATACTCGGGGCAAGCACATTTCGTGCGTAGTTATCCATAAATCCCCATACGTCGACCCGAGTTGGCTTCTTGCCGGCAAAGGCTTTTCGTGCAGCATCTACAATTTGAAACCGTATAGAAGACTCCAACTTTTTTGCGCATCCCAATGACGCATATGGCCTTATCTAGAGCAGCCCGAGCGATTTGATCGTACCTAAAATCCTCAAGCTGGAAGTTTGCCCTCTTTTGGAAGAGGTCCGTCTTGTTGTGCCTTACTAGTAAGTCTTCTAGTTTCATAACATCTCCTTAAATCGACAATGTCAGGCAAAAAATTATGGAAACTTCACAATAAGTCAAGCCTTGCCAACTGCAAAAATGGAATTGTGAGGCTGAAGTGCGCCAAATTTAACTTGTGTTTTTTTTTACCAGCATAGTAACATGCTGATAGGTGATAATATGAAACTAAGTGATCTTCTAGTTAACCGCGAACTACGAAATTTTAGCCTTAGGAAGACCGATACTTTTAGTATCAGGCCACGTACTCAACTAAGCAGAAAATATTTCGATTATTTGGCAGAAACAGAATGGCTTAAAAGGAAGCAATTTCTTGATTCTGGGTATTTTAGGCCTTTGTCTAAGGAACAATTCTTGTCAGAAATTGCCCCTTATCTAGATAGACTGTATGATGAATATAGGTCAAAAAGCAGAAATCCCGTCGACCGATAGCGGTGAAGCTGTACTAATTAATATGCTCTCCTGATCAGTAGGACAAATGGCTTTTCTGACTCTTTGGAACGGGCAACAAGACTTTAATCGTGAAGCCGAGTTAAATGAAGCTGTAGATACATTTGCTACCCAAATTACAAATTCTACTAGACCAAAACCCGTTGATCAGATTGTTGAGGAGGGACTTGAGTGGGCCTTAAATGAGGGCGCTGATGTTATCGGACATCTTTTTTACGATGTTGAAGAATTTTTGGGGATCAAAATTCGAGTACAACTTGCCACGCGAGATGGCTAAGTTTAGTGACCAGATTAGAGAAGCAGGTCGGAAATATGCACAAGCAAACCCTGGAGCGCTCCGGTAGATATCTGGGCTAGAATGGACAACGTTGCGCGGTCACTTGCGCATCAGCTGATTCCAAGCACATTGGAAGAGATGAAAACACCATCTCCTTCTGGCTTGACGATAGCTAACGAGTGGGGATATGACTATGCACAGGACGAAAATGGCAACTACTTGGTAACATTTGTTAGGCCTCGCACAGGTCCAAATGCCCCTAATTATGACGGTGTTGTACCGTGTGGCGATTATGAGCCAAGAGCCTTGCTAGAACTTGTTCCAGCGCTACGCGGCAAGGAAATTTGCGAGAATCTGTACGAAGTTCGCCCAGAGGAGCTCGATAGTGTTATTGCTGGCATGGAGGCCGCTGGCATTAAACGAGTGAGCGAGTACTGGGACGTTGGAAATAGGCGTTAGATACAAATTTAAGGAGAGAGAGGAGGCATTTGCCTCCTCTCTTTACGGCTGAGCCGATCAATCCAATCTTTTTTTATAGCTTTATTTCATATCACCAGGATCTTGCTTGACATTCCTTCCTCTCCCAGCACGTCTTACAGTTGCCAGTTTTTTTGAATTCGCCCTTTTTAACACAGGTGGCTATCTCATCGGCCACCCGCTCAATCTCTAGGAGATGCGAATCTTCACGATTTAATTCAAACATCTTCATTTGGCCATTGCGCCAAGTAAAATAAACAAGGTATACCTTGTCTGCCTCTATCATCTCTTTGTATATCGTCCCTTGTTGTATGTGGTCATCTACTGGCAGGTTTTTCTTGCTAGTAGTTTTCCATTCCATAATTATGTTATCGTTGGTCAAACAATCTACATAGCCAACGAACTTAGCATCGCCAATCTGCTTGTTAAAATAAAGTTCGCACTTTGGTTCTTTCTCGGCCTTAAATTTCTTCCAGTCAATGTTGCCCATTGAGCATAGAAGACCCGCCTTTACCCGAGAGAGCGAGATGCCTTTTGTGGGAACGCCCTTTGTATAATGTTTAAATTGCTCCTTGAAAATGGCTTCAAGCGGCCTGTCGTCTTCACCAATTAACTGGATAGTCTTATGTACAGTATTTCCAATAGCTATCCAAATAGATGGAGGGCCCTCATATTCATAGTATCTAGTGAGGGCCCAGAGTCGTTGACACTTCTGCCAATCTGCTAGCCCGGAGGCCGATAATTCAATCATCCTGGATATTGTAATCCTTTTATAACTGCTTCCTTAATTATAGCATAAGGTGTTTTGCCTGTCTCTTCAGCTATGTCCTTGATATGACACGCCAAATCGCCAGTGAAAAAGCAGGACACGCTTGGTCTACACTTTTTGCTACAATAAAGCCTATTGCTATTAGCGGTAGTTATGAATATTTTTCCGCATTTCTTGCATGCCCTTTCGCACCGTGGTCGTTTTCTTAGTCGAATCGCTTTATTGTAGCAGGTGGTACTACAGTATTTCTTATTCCCGAAACCTTTCATCGTTGTACCACATACTTCACATCTCTTGGTGGCCTGGGTTCCTGTACCAATGATCTGTCTAACTCGCTCCCTGGTGATGTTATACTGTTTTCCTATCTCGCTGAGAGTCTTACCCTCTTCCCTCATTGCCAACATCTCTTCTCTCCTGTTGTTCATGCATATATATTAATGCAGGTTGTTCACACGTGTCAATAGGACACGTGTCGCATATGTGGTATACTTCTTCCATGTCCTCTCAATACGCAAAAGGACGAAGGCACGAAGAAGAGCTAGTCAATCTATTAAAAGGTGCTGGGTTTGATGCCAGCCGAGTCGAGTTATCAGGGCGCTGGAGGAAAGATAAGGCAGATATAATAATCAACTTCAATGGTTCTGATATATGCGCCAGTGTAAAGTATGGATCTCAAGTACCAAAATCTCTTTATAAAGCAGACATGGTGATCTACCCAGGAGTTATATCTTTGAGCTGGCCAAACTGTGGTAATAGTAAGTATGAAGCAAATAAACTACCTAAATTTCTTGCAGATGAGCTAGGACTGTGCCAGTTGTTCTTTGGGAAAAGAGCAAGGCAACCTTGGAAGGTTGCCTTTGCTTCAGATTTATGTGATTCATATTTTATTAAAGCGCTTACATGTATTTCATGTTCTCTATAACGGTTGACTGTTATTTGTCGGTTTGGTTACTGTGGCTGTCAAGTACAATACTAATATGAACCCGCCAACTCTTATAGTTCTTAGAGGACTTCCAGGCTCTGGAAAAACCACAGTAGCTAATCTTTTATCCTGCATTCCTGGTGCAGTAGCAGTATCAGCTGATTCTTATCCTGGTAGATATGATATTGACGTTACAAACGGCATTGTATACAACCATACAGAGGGCACTAAAGCCCTCGATTGGTGCGAGCAACAAACTGCATATTTCTTAAGACGTCGAGTTCCATGTGTAATTGTTGACAACACATTCATCTCGCGGGAAAGTGTAGAGAAGTACGAAACACTAGCACTAATTCACAATTATAGATTTATGGTTCTCAAAGTTGAGGGCAAGTTCAAATCAGTACACAATGTGCCTGATGACTTTATCCAACAGTGCAGGGAAAAATACGAGCCATGGGAGTAAGACAGGCCAGTGTAAACTAAATTATCTATCAAGCAGAATTTCTATCTTCAAGACATTCGGATGCACTACAGGACTGATATGTCAAGCATGTGGGATGATTAAATACTCAGAAGATTCTGATTGTTGGTGCTTGTCAACGCCTAAATAAAATACTATACTATATGTCGCTTGGGGACTGCCCACATCCCTTAGCCTTCTTTCCTCCTTTGACAACGGGGAGCATGGTGCAGGGCACAGAAGCCTGTGGGGTTCGAATCCCTGGCCCCGTTGAGCCGGACCGGTGCAGCCTTCTAGCGGGAGGCTTCCTGCTTGACGGTCTGCTAATCCAAACTTGCACCCCGCTCAACATCATTTGGGCGGGGTTATTATCACTTTACACCAAGGGGGAAAAGGTGTAAACTTACCGTGATCGATTTTAAAAGGAGGTGGGAATGAAGTCATACCAGGCAATGATAGAAGAAACACTTGAGGCTATAGAGCCTCTTAAGAAAGAAGAATCGTTAGCGTTCTGCTTGGATGAAATCTTCCTAACAATTTTGAAGGATTTAATTCAGAAAAATTCTATGAGTTGCAACTAAGCAGATGTACGCTAAACTAAACCAACTTAGTTTTAAGGAGGTTATATTGCGAAAGCTTATTGCGAGTTTGATGATTATAGGACTTGGAACTGTAGCACTGGCAGGTCCATTTGTTGGCGTTGAGATAGTGCCAACTGGGAAAGGCCCGGTTGCAGGAAAGACCAATCTTGCCATTGGGTGGGATTCTGGAAGTTGGATTAAGACCACAGTCTCATTTAGTAATCCATTCTATCTGAATGGGAGCTATGGTGTCAGTGTTTCCCCGCTTTGGAGTATCACCCCATCATGGCGAATTGGCGGAGAGGCCAGGCTTGGTGTTCTTTTAACCGATCTAAGGATTACAAAGGTTTGTTGGTCAGTTGGAGTTGAAACCGATGTTAAGTGGCGTGGCGTGTTGGGCTGGCTTATTATTTCATTCCCAATGGAGATTCGTGGAGACAAGCCCCTTCCCTCCCTTATCACATTTGGGGTAGCCTATGATCTATTTCCATGTTGCATAGCTGAAGAGCCTGGGTGTCCCCAGGATATCTTGGGCAGTGGGTGTCCCTAAATGACTCCACAAGGAGGATAGATGAAAAGAATAGCCTTAATTGTGGTGCTTGTATCCGCACTAGGTCTGGTTGGGTGTGACGTTAGTGATATCAACGGGTTAGACTCACCAGACCTAGCTGTTGGACCTCAGTTTACAGTGTCCATTGTTGGGCCTTTAACAGTGGCCCTTGATGGAACGGCATCTGGGCCTGGTTATTACATATGGGATCTCGGCGATGGAAGCCCGAAACAAGAAGGCCGGGATCTCGCGATTATAGGATATACTTACGAAAAGCCTGGGATTTACGTCATCTCTCTTGAAATACAGGAAGAAGGTGGTGGATATGATGATGGAGGCGGATGTGCTGTATGTCCCGGTGATGGCGGTAGTTCCGGAAGTGTAGGAAGCACTTCTAAGACCTACCGTGTTGCCGATCTTCGTGGTTGCGAGGACCTACATCCAACAATTACGATGATAAACTTTATCGGTAACGTTGTCCCCAATGGTGGATCATTCCTTGGTTGGACTAAGGTAACATTCGCCGCCTCGGTTCCTGGAGCCAGCGATCCAGAGAACGAGTTTGTATATCGTTGGACGGTAGAACTAACAGTGTTTTATGATATGTGGTCACTACCACCAAAAACATCATCTACATCACTGAATAGCGAATCGGATGAAGGTTCTCATACGCCTATATGGGAGCCACATACGTTCAAGTTTTTGTCATCGGACAAAAACTTCTCGATTGATCAAATCCCAGGACCAGGAGGCTGTATAAGCGCACCTCCTGCAGAGGGAACAGTAACACTAGAAGTTTGGAGCCCGAAAGGGTGTTATAAATCTGTGCAGGCAACCTTCTTTGTCTCACAGTAGGAGGTTAAATGGGAATAACTGAAATCGCTGATGTGCTGCTAAAGCTAGTTGTTGTAGCAGCGATCTTGGCTATTGGGTGGCTGTTTATACGTCGTAGGCCACCAGAGCCAGAGGAGCCTGAACCGCCTACACCCACAGAGCCAGTGGTTACCCCACTTGGAGTTGATGTTCGGTGTTCCGTTTATCCACAAGAGTGGCCACATGGTAAGTTCTGCCCAGACTGCTTCCCAGAAGGCTCAGCTCTCTGTTTCGTTGGTTTGTATGACGACAACGATCCCGGTGATCCTATAAAGCCAGCATCATTCAAATGGACTGTCTTCGGTCCATTCTCGCCGTATCCAGTATATCAAATAACGGTTGACAGTAAGAACAATGCCTGCTGGGATGGATCTGGGTTCGTAGGCGGATGTTGTTCGGATCCAAATCCGATTAAGCCTTATCGTGTAGTCTGCCAAATCCAGCTCACGAACGGCACATGGTTGAATCCTGTTGAGAAAACCATTTATGCCGTTCCACAGCGAGTATGGAAGGAGGTGTAAATGGAGGCCACAGCTGCAGTAATTGGAACGGTTCTTACGTTCGCATATAACGGTCTAAAATACCTGATTCCAGGGCTTACTGGGAAAGTAGCCTATTGGGTTTTTGCTGGAATCTCGTTTGTTTTGGCAGCTTTCTTAGTTATCTTGGACGGAGGGCCTATTTCATGGGCCACATTCCCAGAGGTACTGAATGCATTCTCCATTATTGGTGGCGTTGCACTGCTAATCTTTAACGCCATCAAGTTTGGCCCAGAGGTGCTTACCAAAGCCATTACTGGTGCCATCGACACCAAGAAGAAGTAGTTCTATTTAATGGGAGGGAGGATCTCTTCTCCCTCCCTTTTTTCTTTCCCAAATAGCGCCCTGAGAGACATGATTAACCACTTGCACTATTGCGTTGTTTAGGTCATCATTGCCTTCATGGAGGATCTGTGAAACGTATACTCTTTCTAGCAGATACACACTGCGGGCACCGCTCAGGATTAACACCACCAGATTATCAGTACAGCATGAGCGGAGACCAGATACGTAGAGCCTGGGCCAAGCTCCAGCGAGACGGCTGGAAGGCCTATATGGGCCTACGAGAGGAAATAGGCAGCCCTGACATCGTAGTAGGTGTCGGGGATCTAATTGAAGGTGATGGTGATAAAAATAACGGGACGGAATTAATTACAACAGATCGTTTGGAACAAGCAAGGATGGCATCTCAGGCATTAAAGGTGTGGGATGCCAAAACTTATATCATCGTACGTGGAACTCCTTCACATGCTGGACAGTGTGAAGATTTTGAGGACGTTATAGCAGCAAGACTAAATGGACAGATAAGAGATCGCGCTTATATTAAGGTCGAGGGAATTGTCTTCGATGTGTGTCACCACTTAAGTGTTATCAAGGATTTAAAGACAAGAGCAACTCCTTTGTCCAGAGAAAAAATCGAGAATCTATTGCGATGGGAAAGAGCTGAGGCACCGAAAGCAGACATATTTATCAGGGCTCACACGCATATGTATTGCAACGTTGGGGGGCATAATTGGGAGGCTTTCTCCTTACCGGCATTACAAATGGAAACAAAATACGGCGTTAAACGTGCAAGGAATATATGCGATTGGGGGCTACTGTTCTTCGACATAGATCAAAGGAGGTACACTTGGCAAAAAAGGATATGTCAGGTCAAGACACAAACCGAACCAATGATAGTTATCAGTTAAAAGACTTTATAATCCCAGAGCTAGAGGAAGCTCCTGATTCCAGGAGACCATGGAGTAAGGAGGAAATCGATGTTCTAGTTGCATACTATGGCAAGAAGGACCCACGAGCAATCAAGAAGTATCTTGATAAGACTTTCCCGCCAGGAAGATCATTGGCTAGTATTTATAAGAAAGGACAACTGATGAATCTAGGAAGACATCATGACAGTTAAAGAGCTTGGCAAGCTTCTCTCCTACTGGAAGAACAGACTTGGGCTACAGCCTTGGACGATTGAACTTGCATTGGCCAACGTGCTTGCAAGCCCAAACGCTGAAGCTGAAATTGAAATCAACTGGGAAACAGAAACAGCCAGGATAACGATTTTAAGTCCAGAAATTTATAAGGAGAGAGGCTTGCTTGGGGATCAGAACATAGAAAGGTCTATTGTTCACGAACTTCTCCATATTATCTTCGAGCCAATAGACCCAGAAGATAGACAAAGCTTAGAGTGGAAAATGTTCGAGCAAGCTATAGATAGAGTGGCTAAGGCTTTTATAGAGAAATAAAGGCGGAATATTTAACCAACCACTTCTACTGGTGTAGGTTTAATTTTAGTCCAATAGGAAGGCCGAGGCCTTCATTCCTTAAACACGGGACAAAGATCACTTAGCAAACCATGGTTGGCATGCCATGACTCGGCTATACTTCCACTTGGTGGGCAAACCAAAGGAGAGTGAACCTTGTCTCTAAATGAGAAGGCTGCATTAGCATATTTGCGGAGGGGGTTTTCGGTAATACCTGTTGATGGAAAAGTTCCACTTATTAAGTGGCAACCGTATACAGAACGGCTTCCAACCGAGGAGGAGGTTTCTAAATGGTGGCAAGACTACCCCAACGCCAACGTCGCTATCGTAACAGGGGAAGTTTCTGGGATTATAGTTCTAGATATAGATTCCAAAGAGGCCGAAGAATTTATCAAAAACAAAAAATTACCAGATACTATGACGGCACTCACCGCAAAGGGAAGGCACCTATACTTTAAACACCCTGGATTTCATGTCCAAAATATGGTTAGAAAACTGCCAGGGCTGGACATAAGGGGAGATCATGGATTCGTTGTTGCCCCTCCAAGCACCCATCCAACAGGAGCACAATATAGATGGGAGGGAACTACAAGTACACTAGCCGATGCCCCTAAATGGTTGTTGGAAAACTTAGAGGCCACTCCTATTGAAAAACAGGCTGAAAGACAGATAGCCAACTTGCCATCTGTATTGGATGGTGTGCCAGAAGGACAGCGAGATGACGCTATATTCCGTTACGCCTGTCGATTGCGAGCCAAGAACCTGGAACGAGATGAAGCAGAACGGCTTGTTTTAGAGGCAGCGGCTAACTGTCAACCTCCATTTCCAGAGAAAGAGGCATTACTTAAGCTTGACCAAGCTTGGAAATATTCCCCCGGTATGGCCACGTCAATTTTGGGGCAGTTTGGCAATAAAGTTGTAGTTAATGGGACCGATAGAACGCTACAAGTTGCATGGCCAGACAAGGGCTTGTATGCTGATATTTCCGGGTTGAAGCAGCACACCGATGGAACAATAAGCGGTATCCTGGAGATTAAGAACGCAACACCAGGAATACCAGTTGTTATCCACTCGAAGTCTTTGTTCAACTTCTCAAAGCCGCGTGGCAGGTCCGAGTTAATCAGAAATCTTAATGAGCGTCTTCAAGGTGTAGAATGGGCAGCCATTGTTGACGAGTTGTGTAATAAGGTAACAGAGTGGGTATCCGAGGGCGAAGGGGTCATTAATCTGTCTGAGATAGAGGCACATGAACCAGAATACCTGTTATTCCCGCTCTTGCTCAAAAACGAGCCTGTAGTGTTCTTTGGTGAACGTGGAAGTACTAAGTCTTACATAGCTCTGTGGGTTGCATCTGTTCTATCTGCTGGACATAGTCCAAAAGATGAACGGATTTTTGTAAAAGAAAAAGTCAATGTGCTTTATCTTGATTATGAGCAGAGCGAAGAGAACATGGCCTGGCGATTGGAGTGTCTTGCGCGAGGTCTTGATATCAAAAAACCACCTATCTACTACCGAAGGTGTTCTAGGCCTCTCAATACCGACACAGATCGGCTTAAGAAGCTAATTATGGATCACGATATCGGTCTTATTGTCATAGACTCCCTCGGCCCAGCTTGTGGCGGGGATCTAAACTCTGCCCAGGTAGCTCTAGAATTCCATAATGCCCTACGTACACTAAGGACTTCTTCATTAATCGTTGCACACACTGCCAAGAATCAACAAGGCAGGAGAAGTATTTTTGGTAGCGTCTACTTCGAGAATTTGTCTCGCTCAATCTGGGAGGTTCGGTCAGACCCAGTACCTGGCGAGACTACAATGTCAGTTGGCTTAGCGCACCGCAAATGCAACTTTAGCAAGCTAGAGTCTCCAATTGGATTTAGGATTACATTTGAGCCGCAAAAGACTATTATTGTCCCTGAAGATGCACGCACAATGGCTATTATGGAATCTGAATGGTCACTGGCTGACCGTATTATAGAGCTTGCCCAGAACCAGGAATCAATTACCCCTCGTAGTGTGGCAACGTCTCTTGGGATTAATATTAACGTTGCTAGAGATAAACTAGCGAGCCTTGTAAGACAAGGGAAGCTTGAGCAGACACCACAGGGAACATATGTTATCAGCGATGTAGAACCAGTACCGTTCTAATGCAAATGACGCAACGTCCTGAGGCGGTGCCTCAATGAAGAAAAAGAAGACAGAGGACCTCTGGCCGCCACTCTGCAATGACTGTGGGTGGAGGTCGGGGGAGTATTGTCACCACCCCAAGTATCGGTCAGAAGTCTTCAACCCGTGGCATGTTAGCGGTAGAGGCTATGTCAATCCGTTGTGTAGGTCTATTGACAAATGTACAAGCAAGAATGACGAGGAGCCGATCAAGCAATTTGGAGAACTTGCAACTCAAATAGAGAAGCTTATGCCAAATAGGCCGCTCTGGATTCTATTTTCAGTAATTGAAAGAAAGGTCAGTTAGGCCTAACAAAACAATCCTTGCATCTCGGCTCATATGTTCCAGCTCCTCCAACCACTATCACTTTGCCATTAGTTACTGGACTACCGTTAAATACTCTCTGGGTTCGAGTGGCCTCTTTCCCGCACAGTGGGCAAATAGCTGTCAGTTTGTCCACTTTATCTGCTAAGGCTAGTAGCTGGGGCATAATCCCAAAAGGTTCTCCGAGGAAGTCGAGGTCAAGTCCTGAGCAAATTATTCTCTTGCCCAAACTAATTTCATGATTAATTAACTTTAAAAAGGACGATGAATAAAACTGAGCCTCGTCAAATGCGTACACATCCGCATCTCCAAATTGCTCAATTTCGTCAACAGTGATATTGCATTTAGTAACATGACAGGGCAGGCTTATACCATTATGACTTACGATTGAGTCTTGGGCATATCGTATATCTATAGCGGGTTTAAACAAAAGAATTTTTTGTTTAGCAAGCATCACTCTCTTGGCTCGCCTCAGTAACTCTTCTGTTTTTCCAGAAAACATGACTCCTGTTATAACTTCTAGTGAGCCCACGATCCCTCCTTTTTAATCAATCCGTTTAAAGTAAGTTATTGTTTTGCCAACAAGATCTCGCTGTAGTAATTGTTCTGTAGTCCAACCTTCGGTGAGAGAAAGGCTCTGCAAAAGCAACGGATCGCTTAAGTCTTTCTCAGTAATTTGCCTTGAACCTGTAACAAGATATTTCCCGCTTCTACCGGGGAATGTAATTATTCTTCCGGTTGGTGCCAGCGGGACATTTCCAATAAAAGATGTCTTAAGTCCTCTTGGAATAAGGTCTAGAATATTACCGGAGAACGTGGGATCTCTAGTTTGTCCTTGTTTCGCTATTAGACTTGGTATAGCCCCAAGCTCAGGTTCTGTTGCCTTAGTAAGCTCACGCCCTTCTGTTATTACTCCTCCTCGACGCACAGACCAGTCATCCTCACGCTCTGCTACCACTGGCCTAGCTTCGCCAAGAACCTGTTCAATATCGGACATCTTAAGGCTAATAACATTAGAGTCTAATGCCTGGCGTAGTAACTCAGCATTGATGGCCTCAGTCGCTTGTATTGTTGGCCTACTCGCTGGTGGTAACTCATTTCCTTCAAATCTTGCCTTAAAGGCTTCTTCGCTTGTAAATATCTTGTTATCAAAAGTACGTAGCGACCAGTCTTTAGGAACCACAATAGTTACGGGGATGCCAAGCATTGATGCGGCCTTAGCAGCTGCTTCACCAATTCCTGTTTGGCCACTTGTGACGACTGATTCGATACGAGTTTTAAGCCCAGGATGGTTAATTACTCGCGAGAGCACTTCATACATAAATTGGTCAAGTTGGCCCTGCCTGTATTTAAATGCTTGCGTTTCCTTTCCAGTCGTAGGGTCTTTGAATGTCTGGAAGAAGGACGACATGTCGTTGCCTGTTATGTTCAACCTGGTAGCATTAGTTTGATTGAGCGTGTCAACTATACGGTCGATAATCTTGTCTGTTGCGCCCAAACCATAGCTTATGTCAATTGGGATATATGCCTTATCTGCTTCGCGTACCATCTTGCGCGTTTCCAAAGATTCCTTTGAAGTCCAGTCCATACAAACTTCAATGGTTGCATCAGACTGCGCCAATGATTGCTCTACTCGGTCCTGAAAACCGGTTGATGGAATATAAGAAATTAAATCACTCCTTGCCTCTACAAGGTCAGTCCTACCATAACTGGAGTCGATCTTATATTGAAGCCGCATCAGTAGATCTTGAAGCCATTCTAGAGTCCCTTCTGGAAGGTCTCCCGCTGTTTTTGCGACTTCAAAGACCACAGATATTTCATCGCGAGCAGATAACAGTTGACTTCTATTTGCTTGTCCCTGCTCTACCTCTATAGCTCTCTCAACAGCACGAATAGCTTCTTCTGGCAGTTTATATATAAAAGGCGGCAGAGAAGTAGTTTCTTGCACTTCACTGCTCTCTCGTACTGGATCTAGTGGTTTAATGTAAGTTACCCAGTTTCCTGGAGTATATAAATCTCTATTTAATGTAGAAGCGCCCTCTGATTTCAAAAGAGCTTGTATAAAGCTTGGATCTGTCAATTTATCGTGTGTTAAGACTTCAGTGCCGGTAATAATAAACCGTCGCGTTCCTCCAAATGTTATAACATCTCCAAAGTCGCCTAGCTTATCGGTTGTTACGATAGCGGTCTTTTGTCCACTTTCGATTTTTGCTCGATCGGGTGTTGGAAAATCTTTTGGAATTACATTTTCTGCATTCTCAATATAAGGCCGAAGGAAGCTCTCATCGGCCCTTTTAATTAATGCATTATTCCAGTCTCTTGCCGGGATATTCGGTGGTCTAGGGCCGGCAAGAGATCGCTGGTATTCAAGCTCAACACACCAGTTAGCGTAATCTTGGAGTGTTTTAAGGCGGGCAAGTGGCGTTGCTGTGCCCGTTGGGTAATCACCGCTTTGTAGTCGCTGCCATGATTGTTTAATCCCTTCTGGGTCAACTAGAATAACATTCCTAGCTGGGTCATATCTAGCCGCTGTCCTTTCTGGCAACCAGCTTCCTGTATATTCTTGCCTAATAAGATCTTCTTGTACAACAGGAATTCCATTGTACGAGTTTGGCAAACTTATTGTTTGTTTGGGGGTTATTCTCTCTCCCCAGATCTCAACAGATCTTCGCAAAGATTTAAGCATTTCCAACGGTGCTGTTACCGAAGGATCTATATTATTGGACCACTGGGCTAGAAGTTCATCAATTTTATTGAGCAGCTGCATTTGTTCTCTAACCGCTTCATTACCGATATGCCTAGAGGACAACTGTCCAAAATCTGCTGTTAACTCTAAGACTTGGTGGCGCAACTCTTCTCCAGGAGTGGGCTGATACTGCACTGGGGAAGGCTTGACAGTAGTGGGAGCCTGTTGGGTTGTAGTAGAAGCTCCGAGATGCTCTAGAGCAACATTTCTCATCGTATCAACGAATTCTGGATTCGGCGAGTAAAACCTAAAGAAATCATCTAGTAGCGGAGTTGGTTTACCGCTCTCTAAAAAGTGATATCCCTCACTTGCCATTTGATTAAATAGACTACATATTCCCAAAAGTCTTTCATAGAAATCCTTGGCGCTTTCTTCGCTCATAGGAACTAGCTGTGATGGATTTCGGATATCTGGTATAAAACCAACCGAGGCCATTAGATCGGGTTCCCATGGAACACCTTGCATTGCAAGGCTGGCAAGCCGAGGTAATCCAGTTGGCAGTACAGATGGAAGCGTAGATGCCATTGCAAAATAATCAATAATCATAGCCAAAGGATTATACGATCTAAAAAATTCTTGTCTATGACTTGTCTATAAGATCCTGAATATTCTTAATACCTTGTTCTATCCTGTCCGTAGTTTCTGTACCAACACAGACTCGAATAAAACTATCACAGGATTCGCCATACCCAATTCCAGGAACTATAAGAGTGTCATATTCATATAAAAGACGTCTACAAAACTCCTCTGATCCAAGAGATGACGGCTTTATCGAGGCAAAAATATACCAAGCTGCAGATCCTGGTAGGTGCTCGATGCCAAGCTTGTCCATAAAAGAAACAGCTCTTTCTCGTTGGGCCAAAACTTTCTGAATTTGTGGTTTTGTAATCTTGACAATGTCATAGAAATGCTTCTCAATGTAGTACTGGAGTATTGTTGCTGGGCATGTCAAAACATGTTGATTAACCTTCAGAATCTCATCCATAAGAATATAGTTTCCAATGACATATCCAAGTCTCCAGCCAGATATTCCATAGTTTTTTGATATAGAGTTACACACAATAATATTCTCAAATCCAAACACACCCATCGAAGTAAATTGCTCTCGTTCTGGAACAAAATCGCTATATACTTCATCAGAAAGAATATAAAGATCGTGCTCTTTGGCTATATTTGCCAGATACTCTGTTTCTTGAAAACTATAAACCCTCCCAGATGGATTATGCGGGTTATTGAGGATGATGGCTTTTGTCTGTGGCGTAATGTAATTTATGACATCTTCTACACGTGACCCAACAGGAAGCGTTACAGGTCTTCCACGGCACAGTTTTACTTGTTCTGGGTAACTCACCCAATAAGGTTCAAAGATGATGACTTCTTCTCCCGGATTAAGAATTGCTAGAAGAGACATATAGATAGCCAGCTTAGACCCGGCTGTAATAATTATGTTTCTATCTGGTGAGAATGAAACTCCATATTGAGTCTTAAAATACCCTGCTATCTTCTGTCTCAACGCCAAGATTCCACGACTGTGCGAATAGTGATAAATATCTGGGAATGGCAAATCGTCAAAACCATATAACGGAATGTCAAAGAATGCCTCCCCAAGAGATAGAACAATTAGATCCCGACCGGCTGCCTTAAGTTCATATCCAAGATTATTAAATCTAATAGATGATGCCTGTTGGATGTCTTTCATAAACGAAGCTGGTGTCGGCATACCAGGAAGTATAATAGAAAAATGGACTACTTTGTTGTTGTGTGTTGCGGGTACTGGCAGCGGTTCATAATCGAAAAGGCAAAAGAACTTGGATTCAAAGTCATTGGCATTGACTCAGACCCAAAAGCCTTGGCTAGAGATAGTTGTGATGTGTTTATTGTTGCAAATGTAAGAAATCCACATGAGTGTCTAATGGCAGTTAAGGATTTTCATGTAATAGGCTGCATCACGACAAACGATTTTGCCCAGCAGTCTGTTGGATTAATAAATGAATACTTTAATCTTCCTGGAGTTTCGTATGAACAAGCAATTATGACAACCAACAAGATGGCCATGAAATCCATTTATCGGAAGGCATCTTGTGGGTTTAAGATTCCTGCTTACTCTTTGTCTGGAGTCAAAAAGCCCATTTCTGGGTCAGCCTCTATTGGGGTAAGTAAAAGCAATATACCAGAGGAAGGTTATTTCATAGAAGAATTTGTTGCTGGAGAAGAACACACACTAGAGGGATATATGCATAACGGTGAGTTCAAAGCACTGGCATTTAGCAATAAGAAGAAGTTCGTGGAATTTCAGGTTTCTACATCTATTTTATACCCACCTCTGGACAAAAAGGAGAAGCTAGAAAAGGCTTATAGAGATTACTTTAAGCAGTTTGGGTTAAACAACTGTTCAATCCATGCAGAGGTTATATCGGACCATTTACTTGAATTTGCTAGTCGAACAGCTTCTGGAATCGGCACACACATCCTGCCATGGCTTACTGGCAGTGATTATCTTGGTAACTTAATAAAGCTTGCCTCTGGCCAAGAAGTTGACGAGATGAAGCCATTACCAGATAGATGGGCCTTATTCCACTTTTTCGCCCCGGTTGGAAGGATAAAAGAGATCAAGGAACCCAAAAACGCCGAGGACTGGTTTATCAAGGTCAAGGTTGGAGATATTGTAAATGCACCTTCAACAGATACTTCTCGGGTTGGGCACGCTATTTACCTGGCAAACTCTAAAGAAGAGCTAGACGAGAAGTCATCTGAAGTCAATCAGATAATTATCGTATAATTCACCCATGATTGACTGCCACGTCCATTATGGACAATGGGATAAGAGCAATCTTCTTGGAGTTTCATCAAATATTGAGTCTATAAACACAACGTTTAAAGAATTCAGCGAGATCTATGTTATGCCATCCGATGGCCATGGAAATGTAGAAACTGCTCTTGCGCTCACTCGGCTAGAGATCAAACATAAGTTTATAGCCTGGTATCGTGGGCAGATTAAAGATATCATACTCTCATCCCCGCAAGCCATTAAGTTTCATCCTGTATTTATGCATGCCAATGTGATGAGCGACTGTTATTTGCCGGCTATTCAATATGCCTGTGAACGGCATATACCTATATTTATTCATACAGGGACTAATCCTATTTCCTGGCACAGTATAGCCCTAGAGCTAGCAAGAACCTATCCAGAAATAAACTTCGTTCTATGCCACTTAGGTGGAGAAAAGGCCGATGTTCAGGTAGATCTTGCGAAGGAAGCCAAAAGTATAGAAAACGTATTCCTAGATCTAACAGGAAGATATGAGTTTTCTATCGCCAAGGCATTTAAGATTGGCAACCCACACTCTTTTGTTTGGGGTTCAGACTTCCCAATTGGACACCCTAATTCTGGAATAGGAGCTCTTAATGGATTTTTAAAGGATAATATGACTAAAATACTAGAAGAGAATCCAAAGGCGATCTGGAAATGATAAAACTTTCGTGTCCTTTAATAGGTGAAGAGGAAGAGAAGGCTGTAGTGGCAGTACTTAGATCCAGGAATCTTGTACAGGGCAAGCTTGTACAGGAATTCGAGGAGCAATTTGCTGATTTTATTGGTGCAAAGTACACAATAGCTGTATCCAGCGGTACAGCAGCTTTACATTTGGCTTTGCTTGCACACCAGGTTGGGAGACAGGATGAAGTCATAACAAGTCCATTTTCTTTTGTGGCCACGGCAAATACAATTGCCTTAACTGGAGCCGTGCCAGCATTTTCGGATATTGATCCCGTAACTTTTAATATTGCTCCTCAAAACATTAAGATTACGGAGCGCACACGAGCAATAGTGCCGGTTCATTTATACGGCCTCTCGGCTAATATGGATGTTATAAGGGATATTGCTATAGAAAATGACTTAGCAGTAATAGAAGACGCCTGTCAAGCATTTGGAGCTTCTGTTAACGGATCTTATGTTGGATCTTCTGGAACGGCCTGCTTCAGCCTGTACGCCACAAAGAATATAACAACCGGTGAAGGGGGCACTATAGCAACTGATGAAAGGGAAATATATGATAAATGCAGGCTACTAAGAAGCCATGGACTTGGAAGCTCCAATATATTAGAGGCAATTGGGTATAACTACAGAATGACAGAAATACAGGCAGCCATTGGGCTATGTCAGCTTAAAAAAGCTAAGTATCTGTTAGAACGAAGACGTGAAGTTGCATCTAGATATTTAGATTCTATCTCTACGCATAAAGTACTCTTACCATTTGAGCCGCCTGAGTATGGTCACGCTTTCCACTTATTTACTGTTCGTGTTCCACAGAAAAGAGATCGAGCAATTGCTTCGCTTGCCAAGAACGGCATTGAAACACGGGTTTATTACGATCCTTCTCTAAATAAGCAACCAATGTTCTCCTATAGCGATGACATGCCAGTGGCGGAGAAAGCAGCAAAAGAAGTTCTGTCGATTCCAGTACATCCAGGGCTTACAGATGGAGAGGTCGATAGAATAATAGAGGCGATAAATTCAATATGAAAATCTTCATTACTGGAAGCGCAGGTTTTATAGGAACACATCTAAGAGAATCTCTTGAAAGTGAAGGACACTCGGTTATCGGGCTAGATAACCTGTCTCATCCATGTGCTTATCACAAGAGGCCTGAAATAGTCGACTCGCTAAGCAACATAGAAGATTATGTAGATTTAATAGCCAACTCTGACTGGGTTATCAGTCTTGCGGCAGATATCAACGTTGAGAAGTCATTACTTTTTCCGTTCCACGCAGTAGAGACAAATTTTATCGCTGCTATGAAGTTATTAGACATCTGTAGCAAGCTGGACGTTAAGCTTATACACGCCTCTACATCAGAAATTTATGGCGACCGTATTGGAGTTATGGATGAGAACCATCGTACTTGCCCAAAGAGCCCTTATGCGGCATCAAAGCTAGCCATTGACGGAATGATTCGTGCATATGTAGAAAGCTATGGTACACGAGCGATCATTGTGCGGAATTACAACACTTTTGGGAAATACCAATCAAATGATAAATTTGGTGCTGTAATTGGAATCTTTGCACATAGAATCTTGAATAATAAACCACCGATCATTTTTGGCGATGGATCAGCAAGACGCGATTTTATGCATTATTCAGATGCAATAAATTTCTATAAGAAGATCATTTATCTACAAGATGCCAATACTTGGGGAGAGCAATACAATGTTGGGACTGGGAAAAGCATATCTATTGACGAGCTAGCGAAACTAATGATCAAAATATCTGGAAAGAATCTAACTCCAATTTATACGGCTCCAAGACCTGGTGAGGTGCGGGAATTTCTATGCGATAACACAAAAGCAAGGAGCTTAGGGTGGTCTCCAAAGACAGATTTAGAGGCGTTGCTTGGAGAATACATGGATTGGGTTAAGAGCTCTTAATCGCTTCGATTGCCCATTCAAGATTAGCCTTTTCATCATCCGTAATTGGGACTACTTTCTTTTTAAAATATTCAAACTTGTTTAGATCTCTATCTCCTTTGAATGCAATATAAGTAGCTTCTATCAATAAGAGCTTCCAACCTAATTCTTCTCCTAGGTTTTTGACACCACATTCATCAAACTCTCGTACGTACGGCCTATAATTCACCTCCTCAAGCGTATCTCGTGAAAAGGCAATCACAGGACCTGGTATGTTTCCTTGTGGAGGCAATCGGACAGCCGCACCTTTGGTTATGAAGTAAATAGGACTTTGTGGATGCAACATGGCTATGGTCCTAGCTGGATCTGTTTTAGATAAAGTTTCCCAAAATACCCTATCAACGTAATCATTTGCTCCATTAGTACAGAACCAATCAAATATCCCGTGTTTGCGAAGCGCCAAAATGGATCCATTGTATTTCTCTCTTAATTCTTGTGATCCTCCTGCATGGACACAGATCTCTTTTTGAGGAACTTCTGCATAGTGTGTGGTTTCATTAAGGAATGGACGTGAAAACTCAAATGACTTTTTACCCTCTGAGCCACATAGGACTACTGTATAAGGGAGCTTAGACAGATAAGAGAATACTGGTTTTATTGCAAAACCAGTTCCACCACGCAGATGAAATGGGACTGTAATACCTATGCTGAACAAAACTCCCTCAGTATTGAAAGAGCTGACGCCTTACAAGTATACCGGTCCCGAAAAAGTGAATATGCATTATCCGTTATTCTAATTCGTTCACGGTCGTTGGCCAGATAGTAACGTAGCTTTTCTTTAAAGTTGCTTGGATCCGCCTCAACAAAGGTTTCTCCGTCTATAAAACCAAGTTCTTTGCCATACTCTGGCATTGGACACATTAACAGACATCCACATCCCATGGCTTCAAAATGCTTTCTCAGTGGATAATTAAAGATTCCACCATCAGCAAAAGTTATTTTTGCTCGTCGGAGATTATCGGCATAATCCATTAATTGCTTGTCAAACATTTCTTGCGTTACACAGGCTTTATACATTTGCCGGTTTGTATATCCATTTAATAGCGACTTGACATCGCTTAATTGTCGAACAATGTTTAAGAAATCTTCTCGGTACGGATACCAAAATACAATAGCTCCTGCGAAATAAACGTCCAGCGTCTTTTCTTTAGAGTAATAGAAAAACGATTCGGGTATAGAAATTGGCACAACATGTACTTTTGCTCTTTTCAATCTTTGAGAAAATTCCCTCATCGGCTTGTTGAAAAAAGATGGTGCCCATATACCGTAGTCATCCACCATCGCAACTTTATCTGGTCGAGTTGGCCAGACTTTAGATGGAGTTAGTTTCTCAATTGGGATTCCTTTGCGAAGAACATGATCTACCATCTTTTGGTTCAAAAGCTTATCGCATATATCAATTGGTAGATTGCTGTGTACATCTGATTGGTCTAACAAGACAGAAATTTTACAGTTCCCGGGGATTAAGAATGACAAATCAGCCTCTTCGCCCGGTCCAACACACTGGACATTTTCTATGTGCTCAAACTCAGTAAGGAAGGGTCTAAGATAATCCATATTAACAGACGGTGGGCGTGGTCGCGCAGGAAATCTAACTCTAATCATACACCAAAGACTCTCAAAAAATGTTGCCCAATTGCAAGAGCCTTTTGCGGATCTCTCACAGATTCGAACAGTTTATCCCAGTATGGCATATTAACTTTCCAGCTTAATTGCCCTTCCGCGACCTTTCTATTGTGCTCGCACGCCGATTCAAATAGCTTATGGTCATGTTTTAGCTCGTTTAGAATACTGTTAATTTTTGGCATAACTTTATTTTCGGGCGCTGGCAGGACAAGCATTTCCTTTGACAATACAACACCAAGCGAACCTACGTCTGTGCTTACAACTGGCAGCGACATGGACATTGCTTCAAGGACTACACGTGGCATGCACTCTGAGATAGATACTAATATAAGAGTAGATATGGAGTGGTAAAAGTCAATCATGTCATCTAGCGTCCTGTCCTTTTTGAAAAACTGAGCTCCCCAGTCTGATTTTCTAACTAGTGGGAATTTTAACTCGTTAAGTAAATAGGGCCTCTTAACTGGAAACTCTCTACCAGCCCATCCAACTGTAAAATTAGTGGGATAAGCCTTGCTGCGCTTAAAGAAATCTGTATCTACACATTCTGGCATCCATATTACAGGGCAATTAGGATACAAGTCAATAAGCTTATAATAGTGGTTGAGCGAAATACAAACCACTAAATCACATACTGGATATAAACTGGCGGTTTCTGACGCATATCCACCTATAATTCCTATTTCCGGGAATTCCGTCTTGAGGTTTGTTGCCAGTATGCCGACTTTATTTCTATCAAGATCTACTGATGAGAAATAAACAACATCATATTTTCCGGCTTGTTCAATTGAAAAGTCGTCTATACGGACTATGTCTATCTGATGTCTGCTGTATTGCTGCTGGTCTTTTGAAACATTGTGGTAAGCCCATCCCCACTGGTCAATTACCTTAAGAATCTTCAGAAATACCTCCAGTTCCTAAAGCACATCCGGCAAGGGTTTTCCTTAAAACAGTTTTTTCTAAAATCCATGCAGTATTTGTTCTTAAACGGATTTTCATCGGTAATTTTTCCATGGTCTGTACTACATGGAATAACAGAATTACAAATGCTAATTCCTCCAGATCCATCAACAGCTATTACCTCCCATGGCGAGTTACAGGCTCCATATCCGCCTTCCCTGTCTATTAATGTTGGCCATTTCAATACAAGGTGTGCATTTGGTAAATTCTTGAATTTGTTTATTTCTTGTTCGTCTTCTTTCGTTAAAGCCTTTTCCCAAAACTCATCATCACTTTCAAGGTGTGGTAGAATATTATGTAGATTGATTCCTTTTACTCTAAGACTGGCAGCCAGTTCTAGAAGCGCCGGGATGTCACTTAAATTATCTTTTGTTATAACGGCAGAGAGGTAACATGTAATGCCAGACTTAACGCAGTCTCTAGTTCCATCTAATACATTGTCCCATTCATTTGTTCCAGTTATTTCACGGTGTTTTTCTCTGGTGGGAGCATTTACTGAGACGGAAATGTAATCCGGTGGACATTCCAGTAACTCTGGAAGACGTCTCTTCAAAAGACTACCATTGGTTATAACCCCACATGTCTTATTGTGTTTTTTTATGGTCTTAACAATTGGTACAAGCTGATTACTTAGCAAAGGCTCTCCATAACCACAGCAGCAAACACCTTGAATTGTTGGGTATTTAAGAAGCAAAGTTTCTATTTGGGTTGGGTGCATATCAGGAGCTGTTAAGGCGCCTTTAGATTGGTTCCTGCACCACAAACACTTGAAATTACATTTGGAGGTCACATAAGCAGTAGCAGTTGTTGGAGCACAATACATAGATTTTATTTCCACGAAATCCTTATTATGGTCCCGGAAATTCTTTTCACCCGTAAGTTCTTTCCCGTCTACGATGGCTGTCAAAATACCAGCTAGTGCAAAAAAATTCTTATCGTCGTTAAATTTAGCAGATAGGTTGTAAATCTTTCTTGGTAAGTGCGATATCCAATCATATCCATAAATCTTATACTTCTTCATTAAGCCGTAATATCTTATAAAAATATCTTCATCTGTCCAAAGTGGAGAGTGTTTCCCAACAACGGTCGGGATAACACTGTATGTAAAACCGTCTTTCTGTATTCGTTCCAATTGATCCATTTCGCAGCTTGGGTGATTTTCTTGATAAGGGTACCTTTTGCATATTTTTGACTTATAGATTTTTACACCGTAGATATCAAAGCTTAAATGCACATCTCTTAACTTAAAAGCCAGCATTGCGCGTTTGTTTGGAGAAGATTTTATGGCGTCCAGCATGATCGATACAGCTTCTTTATCCAAGATCATATCATTATCAACCTGGATGAAATAAGGCGTCGTCACACGATTAAGCATTTCTTGGAATGCCCTATCCATCGGAGAGTAATCTTTGATAACTTCTATTTTTGGGAGTACGCTTTGCCATTTTAACGCCGCAATGCAATCCTCGTAGTTTGGATTATTTCCAGCAGAGATAACAAATGCTGTAACCTCAGAAGTGCCCCTAGCGCCTGTTTTCATGAGTCTTATTATACGTTATTATTAACAGATGATTAAAGAAGTAGTTCTCGGAGATGATCCTTGGAGCATGACGTTTAAGAACTCTATTATGACGTGGCCACATTATCAAACAGCAATAATGTGGAAACACGATCTAAGTATTCCAGTAGAGGATACACCGTATTACCGTGGTCTTATGCTAACGCTTGATTATTATGGCAGTGTCTGGAATGGGATTATAAAAAGCAAGACAGACGTATTGGCCCAATGCCATAAATTTAAGAAGATGTTCTTAACAGCCCCCAATTGGCAAACACCAAATCTCCATACAAGGGGACAACATTTTTATGGTCCTATTTCTGTTAAAATTTTAGATGAAGGGGAAATAGATGTGTTTGATGGTTTTCACAGACTGTCCATTCTCCTAGCGTTAGATCTTCCACTGAGGGTATGTATTTGTTCAAGATCAAAGGAATGGGAAAACATAATAGAGGGCATTAAATCTCTTAATGAGAAAACGCTTTATCAAAAGATATTACACCCCGATTTTTATGATTGGCCGGCTTACGATAGATCAGACAAGGTTAAAGCTATTCGTAGTTTTATGCCTGGTATATATTCCGTTCTCGATCTTGGAACATGTTACGGTTACCTGTTACATGAACTTAGGCACAACATATCTTCAGCGACAGCCGTTGAATCTAATCCACCAAGATATGCTATAGCCAAGCCGATGCTCCAGCTTCTGAGATTCGAAACATATAACAGAGACATGCTAGAGCATTTACTGGTAGATAACAAACAGTATGACATTGTATGGGCACTGGCCGTCTTTCATCATTTTAGCAGGGCCAATCCGTTTGAAAAATTTGCTTAAACAAGCCGAGGAGCGCTTGGAAGAGTTAAGCTTGCCCCCAAAGGAGATCGAGTTGCTTCTCGAAGCCCCCAGAGGCCTGCTCGATGATTTTGCTTTTTGGAGGCACCAAAGCGACGGTTTAGCCTTATTC
>ERZ1026800.466-NODE-466-length-34872-cov-3.625961_pt1 | contig 34872 bp, 20 predicted proteins | sample MGYA00520873_ERZ1026800 | MGnify/ENA primary metagenome ERZ1026800 (study PRJEB33270, sample SAMEA104284475) | anaerobic digester metagenome | biome: Anaerobic digester microbiome; feature: mesophilic sludge digester; material: Anaerobic digester biomass | place...
CCTGTGCCCTGCGCTCTGAGCCCTGCGCTTCTTCCCCTGTGCCCTGAGCCCTGAGCCCTGTGCTTCTTCCTCTGTGCCCTGAGCCCTGTGCTTTTCTTGCATTAATCCTTAAGCCTGACCAGCACCAGAACCGGATTATCGGTCTCTTTCATACTATCGGCTAATTTTATTAGTTCCTTTTTCTTTTCAGGATATTTAGGAATAATGCTTTTGAATTCAGCACTTGCAACATATGTTTTAAGATTAAATGGATTTATTAGTGTTATAATAAATTCATCTTCATTTTCAGAATAGTATTTTATATTTCCGGATAAGGGCATACCCCCATCGAGGTCATTTATTAACCATGGTTTATACTTTGTATATCTCCCTGGTGTTTTCTCGTATTTGTTTGCCAGGAATGTTTCTTTTGTTTTCTTGTCAATCAGGCAGTATGTATATCTTTCGAGATATGCATAAACAAATACAATGAACCTATTTGTTTCAAACATTCCTCCATGACGGAAGAGTCTGTATATAGACTCAGATTCTATATCTATCCTTTCTTTGGGCCATCGGTGATCTCCCTGTGCAAACAAATATGTTGCTGAATTACTCAGGTTTGATGAAATTGAAAATATTGTGTCATTGAAATAGTTAGAATAAAATAATTTGTTTTCGAATTTATATGTACTACCCTCGGTCTCAATACCAGATTGAAAAGGAGGAACAGAGTTTTTCTTCGTAGCCACCAAGTGCCCTAATGTGTCGATAAATACCCAGGAATATTTTGAATCTCCTGTAGGTATATAGTCAGGGAAAAACAATAATGAATTAAAAATCTCAAGGTCACTAAAACTATAACCACCAGCATATCCCTTTAGTAAGATATCCCTTAGAAAAATGCCACTTGGAGAGTAAACCTTAACTATCCCATGATCTAAAACATAAACGTTTCCAGTTAAATCATCAACGGTAAAATTCATCCCGTACCAATATTCTCCCGGGCCTTTACCCCTGCTACCGATTTTTCTGACAAATTTACCATTACGATCAAATTGTACGATTCCAACCTCTTTGATTGATAAATATATATGTTCTTTAGTAATTCTTAGGGTATATGTTATTCCAATTGGAAAACTATTATCAAGTGGGATATACTTAATGTCATTAGCTATTTCTGAAAGAGTTATTTTATTGTCAACAAAATTTCTTGGGTCGATTTCAAAAATATTACTATCTGATGAACTACAGGCGACGGCTATCTGGATCAAAGGTAAAAGATAAATCAGTCTCATTTTATTAATTTTATATCATTAGTGGGCAATTAGAACCCACTGATTATTAATTGTTTATTTTCAAATTCCTTGACATTATTGTAATCGCACTTCGTAAGTATCTTTCTTATAGGAGTTTTGTCCAGTAACGATATACTCACTTTGGATATCGGCACACAAGAAAACTATTTTAATTCATTAATTTTATGTCTTTAAACTTAAATATCAAAATGAAAACACTTCTTGACACAATCATCATCATTCATAGAGAAGCCTCAAAGGAGCCGCGTGCCGCATGCCTCTAGCCGCCTGCCTGTTTTGTGCTTTGAACCTTAAACCCCAAACCTCGAACTTTGACTTTCACTTACCCGCATTCTTGTTTCATACTGCAGTCACTTACTTCCCTGCAGTTACATACCCCCTTTTCCTCCCGATAGCTCCCTGCATTCACATACCCCCTTTCCAGTTTCCCCCAGAGGGGAAAAGCTTCTTCCAATGGATGCTGTTGCTCAATTTGTTATATCAAGCATTGAAGTTCATATTCCTTTCCAATTATTAGCAGAATCCTCTTGCTCCTTCACCCTTGGGGGAAGGCTGGGAAGGGGGTAAATAACTAAGCGGGTCATAAGTTTACCTACCTCCTTTTTATGTTTATGACTCCCTGAAATCCGTTATCATTGTTTATTCTCCATATGCTAAGCATCTACTTCTTTAAGCCCTCCTATAGGGGGGAAAAGCTTCTTCCAATGGATGTTGCAGGGGAGCGTAGAACTTAGAGCACAAGTCATTCAAGTTTGTACAGGAATGAACCCTAAACCCCAAACCTCGAACTTTCCACTTTCCACTTTCCACTTTCCACTTTTCACTTTCCACTTTTCACTTTTCACTTTTCACTTTCCACTTTCCACTTCCTGCTTCCTGCTTCCTGCTTCCAGGTTATTGTGCCGGTGAGTCGAATAAAATTAAAGAAAATTTTATATTTTTACAGTCCGGAACTTTAAATCCGTTACTTTTCCCTGAACTCCGGTTACAGGGGATTATAAAATCCTGATCTGGTTATATTTTTATTAACTCAAGATAAATGCAAATGAAACTTACATGTACCAAATTCACAAACACCTATTCGTGTAATTTTCAGTCATGTGGGTTCTGCAGCCTGAGCGGGGCAGAAATCGTACCGTTAACAATTAAATTCAAAACTATATTATGATGAAAAAAACAACTCTTATCTCCTTTGTTATGCTGTTGGCTTTGGGCAGCTTCGTACTCGTGAATTTCAATTCATGTAAGTCGCCGGCCGGGAAAAATATCGGTCTTCAGCTTTACTCGATTCGTGACTCCATAAACAGGGATGTGCCTGCAGCTATTGAAAAAGTGGCCGACATGGGATATACCTTCGTGGAAATGGCCAGTTACCGCGACGGGAAATTCTACGGTATGGATCCTGCCGAATTCAGCGCTCTCTGCCAGAAAAACGGACTACAGGTGCTGAGTTCACACACGGGCCGCAGTCTTCCCGATTCTGCCGGCTATGAAGAAGCAATGGCGTGGTGGGACCAGTGTATCGACGCGCACTATGCCGCCGGTGTAAAGTTCATAGTCCAGCCTTCAATGGATCGCTCGGCTTATGAGAGTATCGAAAACATCAGCCGCTGGTGCGCTTATTTCAACGAAGTTGGTGAGAAATGCAATGCAAAGGGAATCAGGTTCGGATACCACAACCATGCAAATGAGTTCACTACAGTGTTCGGCGATACCATACTGTACGACTTCATGCTTCAGAATACCGATCCTGAAAAAGTCATGTTCGAGCTCGACCTCTACTGGTGCGTCGAGGGAGGAAAGAACCCAGTTGACTATTTCAACAAATATCCCGGACGATTTGAACTCTGGCATATAAAGGACAAGGAAGAAATCGGGGCAAGCGGAATGATGGATTTCGAAACGATGTGGACCGCGCGCGACATTTCGGGAATGAAATACGGAATCGTAGAGGTTGAAAGATATAATTTCGACCAGTTCACAAGCTGCGCGAAGAGCTACGAGTTCCTTAACAATGCCGAATATATCCAAATGCCGCTATGATAAAGCAATAGCGCTGTTAACTGGTATAAACTAATACTGTAATGAGAGAAAACACTAATTCGCGCAGGAGTTTCCTGAAAAAGGCCGCGGCAGGAACCGCTGCCATGGTAAGCATGCCGGGGATTCTCGCCGTAGCCATGCCTCCGGCCAAAAAGATGAAAACTATCAGACTCTTAAAGGATCAGACCATCCTTTTACAGGGGGATTCAATCACCGATGCCGGCAGGAATAAGGAGGATACAGGATACAACACCGCCAGGAACCTGGGATCGGGTTACGCCATGTTAGCTGGAGCAACAATGCTTAACAAGTACGAAGCCCTGAACCTTAAAATCTATAACAAGGGTATCTCCGGAAACAAGGTATTCCAGCTCGCCGAACGCTGGGATGCTGATTGTCTTGCACTAAAGCCCGATGTGCTGAGCATTCTTATCGGTGTAAACGATATATGGCACAAGCTAAACGGAAATTACGACGGGACATGCGAAATATACAGAAGGGACTATATAGCTCTTCTTGAGAGGACCATGCAGGCACTTCCGCGGGTAAAACTGATAATCTGCGAACCATTTGCCGTTCCGGGAGTCAAAGCTGTTGATGACAGGTGGTATCCTGAATTCTATGAATACCAGAAAGCCGCCAGGGAGATTGCCGACCGCTTCAAAGCCGTTTTCATCCCTTTCCAGAAGGTATTTGATGAAGCTGTAAAAAGGGCCCCGGCTTCTTACTGGACAGGCGATGGTGTCCATCCTACACTGGCAGGGGCACAGCTTATGAACAAGGCATGGATGAAGGCTTTTGAATAAAATTTATAAGCTATGACCATAATATCACGACGCGGTTTTATTCACAGGAGTATCACCGCGGGTATCGGATTTTCAGCTATTGGAATCCTGCCGGGCTTTTCCGGCCTGCCAAAGGCAAACATAAGATTCGGCCTTGTGACTTACCAGTGGGGAAGGGACTGGGATCTTCCGACACTCATTTCAAACTGCGAAAAGACCGGATATCTCGGTGTGGAACTTCGCACGGGTCATGCTCACAAGGTTGAGACCGACCTTACTCCCCAACAACGCGCTGATGTTAAAAAGAGATTCGCCGACAGCCCCGTGGAATGCATTGGCTACGGGGCCAATTTCGAATATCACAGTCCCGATCCGGCTGTCCTGCGAAACAACATTGACCAGACAAAGGAGTATATAAAACTTTGCCACGATATAGGAGCCACCGGCATCAAGGTGAAACCAAATGATTTGCCGGCATCTGTGCCAAAGGAGAAAACCATCGAACAAATCGGTGTCTCCCTGAACGAGGTGGGTAAATTCGCCGGTGAATACGGTCAGCTGGTAAGGGTTGAAGTCCACGGAAATCAAACCCAGGAGCTGCCGAACATGAAAGCTATCTTTGACCATGTTACCGAGCCCGCGGTGAAGATATGCTGGAACTGCAATGATCAGGATCTCCTTCCTCCCGGACTTGAGGGGAACTTCAACATGGTAAGGCAGTGGCTGGGAGACACTGTCCATGTTCGTGAACTGAATATCGGGGATTATCCCTACCAGGAGTTGTTCAGGCTTTTCAAAAGAATAAACTACAAAGGCTGGTTTCTTCTGGAAGCCCGCACTGAACCCGCCGACAGGATTGCCGCCATGAAGGAACAACTTGAAGTCTTCAAACAAATGAACCGCTAAGCAATAAACTTAAAACCATATTCATGTCCAACAGAAGAGATTATATCTGGATTGACAGGATAATTATGCGGGCAGGCACCATAGTGCTTGCACTGGTATTTCAGCTTGTTATCTGCTTTATTCATGCAGTTCCCCAGGATCAGACTGATGTGATAAGGGGTCATTGGGTGATGTTTGATAACAATGCCGATGTTTTATACAAGCATATGGCCGGTCAGGCTATCGATATGCTCAGTAAACGGGCGGAAACGGTGTCTGCCATCCGGACTACTGCCGACTGGAAGGAAAGGCAGCAATTTGTAGAAAGCACTCTTTCAAGGATAATGGGCCCCTTTCCCCCGAAAACACCTCTCAATGCAAAGGTGGAGAGGGTGATCAGAAAAGACGGGTTCCGGATCGAGCATGTGATCTACGAATCACAACCGGGCTTTTTCGTTACTTCTTCCCTTTTCATTCCCGATAAAACGCCTAAAAACAGGAAGACTCCGGCAATTATTTATTGCAGTGGCCACGCTGAAGAGGGTTACAGGAGCGAGGACTACATGCACACTATCATTAACCTTGTTAAAAAGGGATTTATAGTTTTTGCATTTGATCCGGTGGGGCAGGGGGAGAGGCTGGAATACTTTGATCCTGCAACAGGCAAATCTGCAGTGGGCGGACCAACGAGGGAGCATTCCTATCCCGGAGCCCAGGCTTTTATTTCAGGCAGCTCTCAGGCTTTACACATGGTCTGGGACGGGATAAGGGCAGTGGATTACCTCCTGGAACGGAAAGAAGTCGATCCTGAACGAATAGGAATAAGCGGCAGATCAGGAGGAGGAACACAATCGGCGTATATTGCCGCGTTCGACAAACGAATTCTTGCCGCCGCCCCTGAAAATTATATTACAAACTATACACGCCTGCTTCAGAACAGAGGACCGCAGGATGCCGAACAGAACCTCTTCAATATTATCGAGGCAGGCCTGGATCATCCTGATTTCCTGATTGTAAGAGCGCCAAAGCCAACTATGGTGATTACCACATCAAATGACATATTCAGTATTCAGGGAGCTATTGAAACCGAAAAGGAACTTTTGGAAATGTACCGGTCCCTTGGACATGAGGAGAATTTTATCAGAATTGAAGACGATGCAGGACACAGTTCTACACTTAAGAACCGTGAAGCAATGTATGCTTTCTTTCAGAAACATCTGAGGAATCCGGGAGATCCGGCCGATGAACAAGTGCAGCTTCCTTCCCCTGAAGAGATGATGGTAACCCCGACAGGCCAGTTGTCAACTTCACTTAAGTCGAAAACAGTTTTCATGCTTAACAGAGAAAGATCGGCGGACTTACTTGCTAAAACCGATGAGTTGAGAAAGAATTCCCCCGGGTTTTATTCCTCAGCGCTTGCCTCAGCCAGGAAACTTTCAGGTTACATTGACCCGTCAGGGGATGTGAAGCCGGTATTGACAGGGAGAATTGCAAGGGAAGGTTATACAATAGAAAAGTATTTTCTGAAGGGTGAAGGTGATTACGTCATACCTTATCTCCTCTTCATACCTGAGAAATCAGAAGGAAACTACCTTATATACCTTCATCCGCGAGGCAAAGCGGCAGAGTCGTCGTCTGGCGGAGAGATTGAGAGATTCGTCAGAAAGGGATATATCGTCATGGCTCCTGATATTCTCGGAACGGGCGAAAACCGGTCGGAGACATTCAAGGGTGATGCCTGGTTTAATGGAGTGTCACATAACCTCTGGTATCTTTCGATGCTGACCGGCAGGAGTATAACCGGTATTCTGGCAGGCGATATTGCGCGACTGGTAGCAGTGATCAATCCGCCCGGCAGCAAGACTCGGATCAGTGGATTTGCCAGGGATGAAGCCGGAATAGTTCTCCTGCATGCAGCAGCCTTTACAGGGGCTTTTGAAGAGCTTATCCTTGTCGATCATCTATCATCGTTCAGCTCAATAGTTTTGAACAGGTTCTACGATCATAAATATATACCATATACAGTTCCGGCTGCACTCACGGCCTACGACCTTCCCGATCTGGCTGTGTCGCTTGCCCCTGCAAGGCTTGTGATAGCCGGGATGAAAGACGGAAACGGAGGGCGCGGCGATACTGAAAGCATCAGAATTGCAGAGGAGACAATAAAAAAAGGCTACCTCCTGAAAGGAGCAACGGAAATGCTGGAAATAACCGATGAACTGAAATACGAAAACCTGTTTCAGGAAAAGGACAGTAAGAGATAAAAAGATCAATGGGTTTAAAGATACAGACTATGAAGAACCAGATTAAACGGAGGGATTTTATTAAAACGGCATCAGCAGGTGTTGCCGGAATAGGACTTATGAACATTGCCTATTCCCGGAGTTTCCGGAAGGAAGTTCCGGAAGGTCTCAGGGTGGGGATCATAGGACTCGACACCTCGCATGCAACCGCTTTCACCAGGACGCTTAACGATCCGTCGGCAGGTCCGGAGTTCGGAGGATTCAGGGTAACAGCCGCCTATCCAAGAGGAAGCAGTGAAATAAAATCGAGCTACGAAAGGATTCCCGGATACACGGAGGAAGTAAGCAAGCTTGGAGTGGAAATAACAGGATCAATAGATGAACTCCTTTTAAAATGTGATAAGATACTGCTTGAAACCAATGACGGGAGACTTCATCTCGAACAAGCCCTGAAGGTTATGAAAGCAGGAAAAGTCATGTTTATCGATAAACCCATAGCCGCCTCACTTACGGATACAATCGCCATCTTCAACGCGGCAGCTCACTACAGGCTGCCCATATTTTCATCATCATCGCTTAGGTTCGTAACAGCTGCTTCCGAGATCAGGAATGGATCGATAGGAAGAGTTCTGGGTGCCGACACCTACAGCCCCGCGACGATTGAACGGACTCATCCCGACCTCTTTTGGTACGGGATACATGGAGTCGAAACCCTGTTCACCGTTATGGGTACCGGATGTAAAAGCGTTTCCGGAATATTTACCGACGATACTGACTTTGTTACAGGTATCTGGAAAGATAATCGGATAGGGACATTCAGGGGAATAAGAAAAGGAAAAACGGATTACGGAGGAACAGCATTCGGAGAAAAGGGAATCGCCACGACAGGCAGATACGATGGCTATAATTCCCTTCTTGCCGAAATCGTGAAGTTTTTCCAGACAGGAGTGTCGCCGGTTCCTTCAGAAGAGACAATCGAGATATTTGCATTTCTTACTGCTGCCTGGGAAAGCAAAAAGCTAAACGGAGCTCCCGTGCTTATCGACAGTGTTCTCAAGGAAGCTGAACACGAGGCAAGGGCAAAACTGAGCGGTTATGCCTGGTGATCTTTACTTTATGTGAGCTTCATCAAAGGGTATAGTATCGGAACCGGGCTGTGAAAACCCCGGGGCTCAGGCTACTTGCCGGATTTTTTAAGAACATTTAACAATGGGTATAAACTTATATATGCTATCTTTATACGTCCTAAACCAAAAACTCATAGATCATGGCACAGAAAGTAACAAGAAAGGATTTTCTCAAAACAGCCGGTCTGGCAACTACCGGGGCTGTTTTCGGAGCCAGGGCAGCAGCAGCGACTGGTCCGGCAAACGGTCCGATTATCTCACCCCAAAAAGCTTCAAAAAAGGTTAACCTGGCGCTTATCGGAATAGCCAACCAGGGAGCTTCAGATGCAAGACAGTTCATTAATTCCGGATTGGCAAACATAGTCGCGGTCTGTGATGTTGACCTCGATGCAAAAGGCGCGCAGGATATTATCAAGCTTGTTCCCAAAGCCAAGCAGTTCAGGGACTTCAGGGTTATGTTCGACAAGATGGCAGGTGATATTGATGCCGTACAGGTTGCAATACCCGACTTTGCCCATTTCCCGGTGTGTATGGCTGCCATGCAGCTCGGGAAACATGTTTTCGTGGAAAAACCGATGACCCGCACTTTCCTTGAGGCTGAACTGATGGCAAGGATGGCTGAGAAAAATCCAAAGATTGTTACTCAGGTTGGAAACCAGGGCCACTCAGGCGAAAACTACTTCCAGTTCAAGGCATGGGTTGATGCCGGTATTATAAAAGATGTAACCGCGGTAACCGCTTTCATGAACGGAAGCCGCCGCTGGCATCCCTACGATCCCAATATCACCAGATTCCCCGAGGCACAGCCTCTTCCTGCAGGTATGACCGACAAGGACTGGGACACATGGCTTACAACCGCGGCATACCATGATTTCAACGAAAAATACCATCCGGGCAACTGGAGAGGCTGGTACGACTTCGGTCTCGGAGCGCTCGGCGACTGGGGAGCACATATACTTGACACCATTCATCAGTTTCTCGACCTTGGCCTTCCCTATGAAATTGAGCCTCTCCATATCAAGAACCTGAATGATTACTTCTTCCCGCTCGAGTCAACGATAAAATTCCGCTTCCCGAGCCGCGGCGATATGCCGCCGGTGGATATAACATGGTACGACGGTGTGGAGAACCTTCCTCCGCTTCCTGAAGGCTACGATTCGGTTGAAGCAACTGTGGACAGGACAATACCGCCTCCCGGAGGTGTTCCTCAGCAGGCAAGACCTCAGCAGCAGGCCGGCGCAGCCAGAGCCCCGAGAAGACCGACCGCCGGCAAGGTGATCTATAGCAAGGAATTGACTTTCAAGGGTGGAACACATTCCGCTCCCCTCTTCATAATACCTGAGGAGAAGGCAAAGGAAATGGCGCCAAAACTGCCTCAATATCCCGAAAGCCCATCGAATCATTATGTAAACTTCCTTAAAGCATGCCAGGGTCTGGAACAAACACGTTCACCCTTCCAGATATTTGCCCCGCTGTCGCAGATATTCTCTCTTGGGATTATTGCCATACGCAGGAATAAGAAACTGATCTTCAACAGAGATACGAAGGAAGTGGTAAACGACCCGTTTGCAAATGCAATGCTGGCCGACAAAGCTCCACGCAAAGGCTGGGAATCTTATTACAACGTGTAGAAGAGGCGCGAGGGAAGAACGGCGAGGGGTTCGAGGTTCAAAGTTCGAGGTTTGCTGTTATGCAAGTTTCGTTAAGCGTTTGACGTTTAGTGTTCAGTGTTTAGCGTTTAGTGTTCAGCGTTTACGGGAAAGGGGGTAAGTGACTGCAGGGAGGTATGTGACTGCAGGGGGTGAGTGACTGCAGTGGATAACAGAAATAGGGTAAATGAATGCGGGTGAGTGAAAGTAAGAGGTTCGAGGTTTAGCGCTCAACGTTTGACAGTTTAGTGTTCAGTGTAGGCGATGTGCCGCTTTAGAAGAGACCGCAAGACTGCAAGACTGCAAGACTGTATGACCGCAAGACCGCAAGCCCCTGCTCCCTGCGCTTTTGCCGCCAGCCGCATGCCGCTCGCCGCAAGCCGTTCTTCCGCCCCGTGCCCTGCGCCCTGAGCCCTGCGCCCTGTGCTTCCTACGCTCCCCTGAGTTTCTTAAGTTCGTTGAAATGAGCCATTGACATTTTTTCCCTGGCTTCCCGTGAGGCTTTACGATAGGCTTCAAATTCCTTTTTAAGCTCTTCGTATTCCTTTTTTGTATTAACCGTAATAATATGGTTCCTCTTGTAGGCAAGAAATCCGATGGCAAGAAGTCCGGTCAGAACAGCAATAATGGTCCAGAGAATGGAATTGTAAACCTTTTTGTTCACTTCCATTCCAAATAATGCTATACTGTTCTTTGTCCGGGTCATCACATCGAGGTCCGATTTGACATTATCAATGGCTGAGTTGAGAGAGTCGATGCGAAGATCCCTGTCCTGCCTTTCGGCAATAAGCGTTCCTATCTCTTTTCTGGCTGCATTTATTGAATCGGTGGCATTTCGCTTCAGTTTCTGGAACATGTCTTCCCGGATGGCTCTGAAATCTTCATAGATTCGTGTCTTTTCCTGAATATAATTCATCTGTTCCTTTACTGATCCTTCCGTGAAAACCTCCGGCAATGCCGTTTGCGCTGTGGCTGTTATTGCCGCAGGGAACAGAGCGAAAAAAAACAAGGAATGCCTTATGCCGGATATTAATATTCTCCCCATTGAGTATTACGGTTATGATTAAACTCCCATGCTTCAGAATAACGATTTTAAGGGGGAAATATTACTATATAAAAATTATATCAGCGAACTTGGTCTTTTTTGAAATAAATTCCGTATTTTGGCTCTTCCCAAACCTAAATATTAACTTAACACTTTCATGCCTATGTACAACAGTTGATTCTTACCAAAGGACAAGGTCCTTCTGACAGACCTTTGTCATTATTTAAAATTCTATTAACTATATTAGTTTTTCTAACTTAACCTCAAATCATGAAACCCACATGTATTAAGTTTATAAATATGTATCTGACTAACCTTCAATCATGTGGGCTCTCCCCGTTTGAACGGGGCAGGCATCATGACATTAAAATCAAAATTTTATTATGATGAAAGAAAGCCCTTTCCATGAGATGCAATTATTCAGGCATCTCAAAAAGCCTTTTTGGGATATTAAGATCCTGATCCTCGCGTTATTGCTTGGGGCTGGCACCACCTTTGCCGGCGCTGTCCCCCAGCAGCTTACAGTATCGGGAACAGTTACCGATCTGGCAACAGGCGACCCCATGCCGGGAGTTAACATTGTTGTCAAGGGAACTGTTGTTGGTACACTCTCGGGTCCTGACGGAAAATACTCACTTGCCGTCACCGGTCCGAACGATATTCTTGTTTTCTCCTTTATCGGTTATAACAGCCTGGAAGTTGCATTGGCAGGCCGTACAACCCTGAACGTGGAGCTGGAATCGGCAACTACCGAGCTCGATGAGGTAATCGTAACCGGATATGGAACGCAGAAAAAAAGCGACCTTACCGGATCGGTGGTGCGTGTTACAATGGATGATAAGGCTTCCCTTGCCAATATGAACATCTCCCAGGCCCTTTCAGGAGCCACCGCGGGTGTGAACGTACAGGGTTCCGGACTGGCAGGTACCGAACCTGACCTTTCGATAAGGGGCCAGACGTCACTGTCGGCAAGTGACAGACCGCTGATTGTACTCGACGGAATTATCTTCAACGGAGCAATTTCCGACATTAACGTGAGCGACGTTGAATCGATTGACATCCTGAAAGATGCCAGCGCTGCTGCTGTTTACGGTTCAAGATCCGCGAACGGTGTAATGCTGATTACCACTAAGAGGGGGAAATCTGCCAAGCCGGTTGTGTCGTTCAATATGTACTACGGTTATCAGGACATGACAAACAATCCGATGCGGGTAATGAACGCTCAGGAATATGCCGTAAGGCTTGTGGATTACTACTATCAGCAGGACCTGTATTCCTGGTATAAGACAAAACCGACAGGCCCTGAAGGAAAACCTGTAAGACCTGACGTAAACAACAAGGAACTGGTTGCAGCCAGGCTCAGAACCCAGGAGGAAAGGGATAACTATCTGGCTGGAAATGAAATCGACTGGGTTGACGAGGTTACTCACATTGCCCCCATTCAGAACTATAACATAAACGTCTCAGGAAAAACAACCAACAGCAACTACTACGTGTCCGGTTCTTATACCAATGAGGAAGGAATCCTGCGTAACGACAAGTACAGCAGGTTCACTCTGCACAGCAATCTCGAAAGCAAAATCACCGACTGGTTCACCCTGAGTGTCATCTCCTCATACTCCTACAGGGATTATTCCGGACTGAACGCGAATCTGGGACATGCAAGATCTTGTAGTCCTCTGGCAAACAATAAGATAGGGCAGCCCGTGTGGGATATGTACCTGACAGGTGAGGCTTACATGCCCTACCCGCTCAATAATCTTTATGTTACCAACGAAGATAAGAGAAACTCCCTCTTCATGGTCGGAAGCGGGAAAATCACAGTTCCGTGGGTAAAAGGGCTTACCTATGAACTTAATTATTCGAACACTTTTCTCACGAGGACAAATAACTCCTTCCACCCGGTCACGGTTCCGGGCGGAGCAGGTAATAAGGGGCGTGCATACAAGTTACCTGAAGAGGAAAGGAACTGGATTGTTAACAATATTGTAACCTACCTGAGAAGCTTCGGACAGCACCAGATTAACGCCACTCTTCTTTACAGTGCCGAAAACCGGAACTTCCAGAGCTCCAGCATCGATGCCCAGGGATTCGACAACCCTGTGCTGGGCTTTAATAATGTAAGTCTGGGTACACAGTTTGCCGTTGCTTCCAGTGCATGGGAAGAGAACAGTCTTTCATACATGGCAAGGCTGAACTACACGTTTATGAGCAGGTATCTTCTTACAGCAACCTGGCGCCGTGACGGATTCTCGGGATTCGGTCCCGACAAGAAATTCGCCAACTTCCCCTCGGTGTCGCTCGGATGGGTACTCTCGGATGAGTCATTCATGCAGAGTATTCCAAAAGTTTACCTCAAACTGAGAACATCCTACGGTGAAAACGGTAACCAGGGGATAGGACGCTACTCGAGTTTTTCAAGGATGACAGCGGATGCCTATGTTTTCGGTCCCACTACATCTGTTGCCGTTTATCCGAGCACCCTCGGAAACGCCAGTCTTGCATGGGAAAAAACCGCTTCCCTCAACATAGGGATCGACTTCGGCTTTTTAGACAGAAGAATATCCGGATCAATTGATGTTTACAAGGCAAAAACATCCGACGTTCTTGTAAGCAGGGCTCTTCCGCCAACAACGGGTTACGCGAGCGTGTGGACAAACATCGGAGCGATTGACAATAAAGGTATTGAACTGGAACTTAACACTATTAACCTGACCGGTCAGCTTGGCTGGGAAACCAATTTTGTTTTCTCCCTCAACCGCGACAAGATATCCAGACTCTACGGTGACAAGAATGACAAGGATATAGGAAACTCATGGTTCGTCGGGGAACCTATCAGCGCGATCTATGATTACGAAATGATGGGAGGTCTCTGGACAGAAGCCGACCTCTATGCAGGCAGAACCTATGACAACTGGTACCCCGGTCAGTATAAATACGTTGACCAGAACAATGATGGTGTTATTGAACCGAATAACGACAGGAAAGTTATAGGTTACAGGTCCCCAAGCTACAGGTTCAGTATAAATAACACATTCAACTGGAAGAATTTCACTTTCTCATTCTTTATCAACTCAATTCAGGGCGGGAAGAAATACTACCAGATGAATAACGCGAGTGTTGTAAACGTTGATTGGAGATCCGACAACGTACTGAGAATAAATGCTTCAGCCGTGAGACCTTACTGGACTCCTGAAAACGGTGTTAACAATGCTACGGGTGTCTACAACTCACCGGCAGTGTCGAGCGGTATCTACGAAAGCAGAAGCTTTGTAAGACTTCAGGATGTGTCGCTCGCCTACAGGTTCAATCAGACCGTGCTCAGCAAGCTGGATATCGAGGCTCTTCAGGTTTATATAGCAAGTAAGAACCCCTACGTCTGGACAAAATGGTCAGGATGGGACCCCGAAACCGGTACCAGCAACTCGCCTCTTATGAGGAATATAACTGCAGGTTTCAGGGTTACCTTCTAATTAATAGAGGAAAAGGGAAATTTGCAATGAATATATTATGAAACCGAAAAATTTTTATATGATGAAACAATTTCAGGATATGTTTTTAAGGAAGTTTTTATTGTTTGCCGGTGTTCTGCTGGTTTTACTTCCTGCCTGCAGTGAAGATATACTCGACGAAACACCGCTGGATTTCCTTGCACCGGAAAACGCGTATCAGACTCTTCCGGGTATTAAGCAGGGTATCACCGGACTCCATTTTTCCGTGAGACAAAGATGGTTTTACGGTTCCGATCAGGATGCCGGAGCTATTATGAAAGGTTGCGGAACAGATATCGCCTTTCATGGAGAAGACCCCAACAGTACAAGGTTCATGTGCAATTATGTAAACTATGTTACATCAGAAAACAGATACCTCAGGTATTACTGGACATGGAACTATGAACTGATACAAAGGGTCAATGTACTTATCGAGGGTATCAATGCAGCCGATCCCAATATCTGGGCGAAGGAAGGCCAGAAAGATGCCTACCTGGCCGAAGCAATGTTTTTCAGGGCATTTGCATACAGGATACTGGTTTCCACATACGGTGATGTTCCTCTTGTGACAGAGGTCATTAAAGGTGTGAAAACCGATTTCACCCGAACCCCGAAGGCCCAGGTCTATGCACAGATGGAACAGGATCTTCTGTTCGGTACAACCAAACTTCCCGCGAGGGGACAGGAAGAAGAACCCGGAAGGATAACCCAGGGCGCTGCATGGCACATGCTCAGCGAATGTTACCTCGCCCAGGGTAAATACCAGCTTGCAGCAGATGCAGCCAGCGCAGTTATTGACAATTACGGCTATGCACTTATGACCGAACGTTTCGGCGACAGGCAGAATCTGGTCTGGGGAGAGGGTGATCCCTATTACGACCTGTTTGACTACGGCAACCAGAATATTGCAGGCAATACCGAATCAATCTGGGTAATCCAGGTTGAACCGCCCCCAACAACAGGAGGAGGATCGGTTGAAGGTAACAGGACATTTGGACCCGCGTACTTCAGACTGGGTAATACACCGGATGGATTCAAAGCCTTCAGGGGAGAATTCAGAAATGGCAAATATACAGGTTATTCCGACACACTGGGACGCCCTGTTGCATGGCTGCATCCCACTAACTACGCTGCATACGACATCTGGAAAAGCGACTGGAACAATGACGTCCGGAATGCAAGGTATAATATAAAGAGAGACTTCTATTATGATGCTCCCGGATCAGCCTATGACAAGAAGAAAATCAACCTTCTGGTCGACTATGCCGCCGAATATGAAGCCGGTACACGCGATGCCATGAGGGATTCATGCCAGTACATATATCCCTACTGGATGAAGATCGCCGACCCCTGCCATTACTTTACCGATCCCAACCGTTCGGGAGGAGGAAGTGACCATAAGGACCGCTATGCCATAAGGCTTGCTGAAACTCTCCTTCTGAGGGCTGAGGCGTATGTCGGACTTAACAGACCCGACCTTGCAGCCGCTGACATTAACCTGATCCGCGCCAGGGCAAACGCGACACCCGTGGATGCTGATGATGTTGACCTCGATTACATCCTCGACGAACGTGCAAGAGAACTGTACGGCGAGGAATGGAGACATATCACGCTAAGAAGGATGGGAAAACTTGTCGAGAGGGTCAGGACCTTGAACAATAACCCCAAGAACCCCGGCCTGAACATTCAGGATTACCATGCACTGTGGCCAATCCCGCAGAATCAGATTGACCTTAACATTGATGCCGAATTCCCGCAGAACCCCGGATATCCTACCAGATAAGCACCCCGGGATTTAAAGGAATATTATAAAAAATCAGCGGACTGACCGGTCCGCTGATTTTTTTTGATCTGATTTGAAACTGATTGCAGGAAAAAATCAGAGCCTTCCTATTGCCTTCAGCATCGCGATTATATTCTCTGCCGGTACTTCGGCCTGGATGTTGTGTACCGTTGCAAATACAAATCCACCTCCCGGAGCCAGGGCATCAATGTTCCTTTTCACATCATCCGCTACATCCGAAGGCGAACCTTCCGGAAGCACCTTCTGGGTGTCAACTCCTCCTCCCCAGAAGACGAGTTCGGAGCCAAAGTCTTTCTTGAGCTGATATGGCTCCATCCCGGCCGCGTTGATGTGAACGGGATTGATTATGTCAATGCCGATTTCAATGAAATCGGGAAGAAGGGGCCTTATGTTTCCACATGAATGGAAGATAAGCTTTGCTTTCGGTGCAAGGTCCTTTATAGCTTTGATTATTCGTGCAATATGCGCTTTGTAATACTGCCTGAAATGGTCGGGCGACACAAGCTGCGACTCCTGAGTGCCGTAATCGTCGGCTTCCGCGACAACGTCAACAACATCTGCAAGTTCTTCAAGAGCTTTCTGCCAGAATTGGATCTTAAGGTCAGCCAGCTTCCCGATCAGGCGGTCGGAGAATTCAGGATAAACAAAGGAGTCAACAAGTGCATTGCTCACTCCCCTCACCCTCTGCTGCATCTCAAAGATGCCGGCGCAGAGTCCTTTCAGGATCACCAGCTTTCCTTCCTCCCTGAAACGGATCGCCTTTTCACGCAAACCTGCTATCCTGGCAGGATTTGAGGGATCAGGCCAGTTATATCTGTCAACGAGGGTGTCTTCTGGAATCAGATGCTCCATGGGGTGTCCGACTAAGGAAAACCAGTAGCCATTCTCTTTCGGGAAATGATGAGTGAAGCCCCATTCATCATGGTATTCCCATCTTTCTCCCGCATCCCTTAACTTTGAATAAACATCCCAGTTATGGCTGGTGAGCGGGAAAAGCCCCCGCGTGTCAACATTGATCAGTTCAAGTATCTCCGCCGACGGAACAACAATCTGCTGGATTACATCAGCCCATTCCGGCTCCTCAGGGCCAAACCCGAGGTGTTGCCTGAGCTTTTGGTAGGCACCGTTCGTTATTCCGGTCCAGGTGGTCCCGGCCAGGTCAAAAGGAATCCTGTCGGGCTCCCTGTGATTGAGAGCCTCAATTATTCTTTCCCTGCCGTTCATGAAAACGAAAGCCCTGCAAGAACTCCCTTGAAATATCCTATCGATTCGGCAATACCGGCCAAAGGATCATCCATGTCTTTCCCGTATTCCAGGGTGCAGGTCCCACTGAAATTGTTTTCACACAGGGCGGTGAAGAAACGGGGAAAATCGATTATGCCCCTTCCTGCTTCTACACACCAACCAGCCTTTTCAGCCTTGTCACAGTCCCAGATGTGAAAATCAAATATCCTGTCCTTGTACTTGAGATAGGCTGCCGTCGGATCAAGCCCCAAACGTGTTTCGTGAGCTATGTCGAAACAAAATCCTATCCTTGGATCAAGATCCTTGATTTCCTTCCATACCGAATCGGCAGAGGGATAAAGAGGCAGGTCTGGCCCGTGATTATGAATCGCGAGCCTGAAGTTGTATTCTTTGACCTTCTTGTCGACATATGGAAGAAGCTCAACGTTGGGAACCCCGATAACCAGATTGACACCAACAAGTTTGGCATAAGCAAAAGCCTGATCTATTGCCTGTTCTGATCTCATGTAAATAGGACCGACACCGTAGGGCTCAACATCGAACGATTTCATCTTTGCCAGTGTCTGATCAATATGCTCTTTTGTGCTGTCGAGCGGAAGGTGAAAATCCTTTACGCCAAGAAGCTTAACATCCACTTTCTTCATCATGGCCAGTGAATCGTCGAGATTGATTTTCGCGAAAGAGAAACCGGCTATCGCGAGTTTGAAGGCGGCAGGTTTCAGAGGAACTGCAGCTGCAGGTTTGGCTGCCGCGTATCCCGGAATGCCCGCGGCTATTACACCGGCTCCGCTTGTCTTAATGAAGTTGCGTCGTGAAAATTTCATGTCTGATAATTATTAATTAATGATTAGTTTGGCTTAGTTGCTGAAAACATTATCGTTTTGGGTAAAATATTTGTTGAATAACGATAATTCAGTTATTGTTTTACGATAAATATTTGTTGTTGTTTTCGGATTTTTTCTTTTAAAATTTGAAATATTTCTCTCTGATGGGGATGTTAAGCAGTGCTGAGGCTGCATTATCTCCTGCAAATTCTTCAGTATCTGGATTCCAGGAAAGTCGTGATCCGGTTTTGATGGCAATCAGTCCCAGCTGACATATGGATATTGTCCGGTGAGCGGTCTCAAGCGGCTCGAATGACTGTTTTCCGTTTTTAATCGCTGTCAGGAAGTCTTCCTTATCTGAGAGGAGTTTGCCAAAAGAGAAATCGCCCGGCCCGGGTTCCCAGTCGAGCAGTTTCTGAGAACTGGCTGTCAGTTTATCGGGGTATTCCACCTCGACCCATCCCTGTGAGCCTTCGAATCTTACAAAGGGCCTTTCTATTCTGAAAAACACTTCTACTCCATCGGCATAACGGTAATGGATATCAAACTTGTTGAGTGTGTTCCACAATCCCTTGTCGAATTCTCCGCTTCCTTCAATACTCACGGGGCCGGTATATTCGCTGTTGTGTCCCCATTGCACGATTCCCATAAGGTGGGCTCCCCAGTTGCTTATCATGCCGTTGCAGTAGGAATCGACCCTCATCCATCCCGGTCGTCCATATGCCTTAATGGCATGGACCCTCTTTTCGGTATAGGGAGCTTCCCATGCAGGTCCGAGCCACATATCATAATTCAGCTCATCAGGTACGGGCATGGTAGGTTCGGGTTTCAGCGAATCGCCCGACAGCTCGGCCGGCACAGCCACATGGATACGCTCCAGCTTTCCTATTACGCCGTTCCGCACCAAAGTGACGGCTTTGGAAAACTGGGGTATGGGCCTGAATTCCGAGTCGTTGCGGGTAATTATGCCGTATTCCTTTATGGCTTTGACAAGCTGCCGGCCGTGCTCGATGCAAGTGGAAATGGGTTTTTCCAGCGAAACATGCTTTCCTGCCCTTGCAGCTTCTATGGCCATGGGAACATGCCAGTGGTCGGGTGTTGCTATCATAACAGCATCCACATCTTTTCTTACAAGTATTTCCCGGAAATCGCCATAGGCCGCACATCCTTTCCAGCTGCTTCCCTTTTGTTGAGAATAGAAGTCGTTTACCTGCTTCAGACCGTTTGACAACCGCCATGAATCAACATCACAAACTGCCACGATCTGGGCATTCTCAGACTTCAGGAACTGGGGGATGTTCGGATTGACTGTCTGGCGTCCAAGGCCAATCATTGCCACGTTGATCCTGTCCGAAGGCGGCGATGACTTTAAAAGGGAAGATGAAACAATATGTGGCGCTGCAAATGCCCCGCCTGCTGCAATGCCGGCATTCCTGATAAATTCTCTTCTTCTGATTCCCATCGGCTCTTACTTTTTATTGTGACCAATAAAGATAATGTAATTACCGAAGCATGCCTAAAGTTGCTTCAGTTTTGTCCCGGTCAATTCATAAAAAATGTTAATGATGCCTGTCGGGAAGTTCTGAAGAAGATTTTTATGAGTACATTTAAAGACTTTATTCTATCAAGTTATTACTGCTTTTTCTAACACCTTTAATCATGAACAAGAAATCCATTTCAAGACGCGAATTTCTGGGAACAGCTGCTGCTGCAACATTGTTGACAACCGTTCCTTTCAACATTTCCTATGCTGCATCTCCAAAGGGGAAGAAACCCAATTCAAAAGTAGGAGGGGTTCAGCTGGGAGTGACTACTTACAGCTATGGCAGCATGCCCCACAAAGTTGATGATGTGATTGAATACCTTCTTTATGCCGGAGTCAATTCAATAGAATTGAGAAATGTTGCCGAGGAGGATCTTGGAATACCTTCAGTCCAGAGGCCAAGATCGATGGGTCAGATGACTGAAGAACAGAGAGCGGAAATGAAAAAGGCCATGGAAGCTATAAGGGAAGAACAGAAAAAATGGAGACTGTCGCTGCCTATGGAACGCTATGTCGATATGAGAAAGAAATTCAACAAGGCAGGAATAGAAGTCTATATCGCGAAATTTGCTCCTTCGGCCTGGTCGGATGAGGAGATCGATTACGCTTACAGGGCGGCAAAAGCTCTCGGCTCAATTGGTATCACGGATGAACTGACCGAAGCCAACTGCCAGAGGCTTGGGAAATTCGCCGAGAAACACAAGAGCCTCGCGATGTTCCATACCCACGGACAGGTTGCCGATCCCGGATTCTCTTTTGACAAATATCTCGGTTACTCTCCTGCAAACATGCTGAACCTTGATGCCGGCCATTACTACGGTGCCACAGGTTTGCATCCAAATGATGTGATAATAAAATATCACGACAGAATGAGAAGCATTCATATCAAGGATAAAACAGGACCGAAACATGCCACACCAAATGCTAACAAGGAGTTTGGCCAGGGTGAAACACCCATTGCCGATGTATTATTACTTTTGAAAAAGGAAAAATGGCCCATTCGCGTTGATGTTGAACTCGAATACAGGATCCCCGAAGGATCTGATGCAGCTAAAGAAGTCAAGAAATGTATTGACTATATGAGAAACATACTTGAATAAATAATCCAAATACCACCGTGAAAAAGTTGTTATTTATACTGGTCGCGGTTTTACTTTTCACCCCCCCGGAGGCTCTTGCTCAAAAAGCAAAAAATGTCACCATTTCGGGAAAGGTTGTCGATGGAAATAACAATCCGGTAGCAGGAGCTGCGATTTTCATCGACAAAAAGAAAACCGATGCAGTGACCGATCAGAACGGTCGTTACAGCGTCAAGGTGAAAAAGGGAGCCGGGCAGATTCTTGTGCTGTCGCTTTTCAGCGGCGCCATCGAACAGGCTATTGACGGCAGGACTGAGATAAACTTTGTACTGTCGGACAATGCCCCCCCTGCCCAGGAAGACCCGAAAGCCCTCAATATTAAAGATTCGGCAGTCCCGGTTTACCAGGATATATACGACATGATCAGGGGCAGGGTGCCGGGTGTTGAGGTATCGGGAAAATCAATAAAGATCAGGGGAACCAATTCTCTTAATGTCAGTACTGAGCCTCTTTTTGTGGTCGACGGGGTAATAACCAGTGAGATTGACGGAATTGCCCCTGAAACCGTCAGTAAGATAGAGGTACTTAAAGGACCCGACGCGTCTGTTTACGGGACCAGGGGATCGAATGGCGTGATAATAATTACCCGCAAAACAGGAAAGGATTAACAGATGCGTGATGATGGTAAGGATTTCTTCGTTGGCGGTAATACTGCCTGACGATTGAAATCCATCTTTATTCACGGTGATACCAAATTACCAAACATATTGAATATGAAAACTCTGAAGAATTATTTGCTTCCGGCGGTCATTCTTTTGCTGCTTACCGTAGGCGGATGCGGCCGGAAATGGACCGAGGAAAACAAGGGCAGTTTCAGCATTATACGCAATGAGAACGGACAAACCCTTGGGTTCTCGCCTGCATCCGGGATTGAAATTCTGACGGTAAAGGGACTGGCTTTCAAGGATCTTAACAAGAATGGCAGGCTTGACCCTTATGAGGACTGGCGCCTTCCGGTGAATGAACGCGCGCTTGACCTGGCATCAAGAATGTCGGTCGAACAGATTGCTGGACTGATGCTTTATAGCAGTCATCAATCGATTCCTTCGGCAGGGGGTGGATTCGGGCCCGGGGCCACCTATGGAGGAAAGCCTTATGCCGAGAGCGGCGCTTTGCCGGGCGATCTGTCGGATCAGCAGAAAAAATTCCTGACTGAAGATAATCTGAGACATGTCCTTATCACATCGGTCGAAAGTCCGGAAGTGGCTGCAATATGGAATAACAATGCCCAGGCTTTTGTTGAGGGAACCGGTCTGGGTATTCCCGTAAACACCAGCTCTGATCCGCGGCACGGGAGCGATTCGTACGCGGAATACAACGCCGGAGCCGGAGGGGAAATATCAATGTGGCCGGGTACCCTGGGTATAGCGGCATCATTCGATCCTGAACTTATGAGGCGATTCGGGGAAGTTGCTTCAATGGAATACAGGGCTCTGGGCATAGCAACAGCACTATCGCCTCAGATTGACCTGGCAACGGAACCCAGGTGGTCGCGTTTTGACGGAACCATGGGAGAGGATCCTGATCTGGCAACGGATATGGCCCGGGCTTATGTCGACGGATTCCAGACTTCCGAAGGTGAAGCACATATAGCAGACGGCTGGGGATATCACAGCGTAAATGCCATGGTTAAACACTGGCCGGGAGGCGGACCCGAAGAAGGAGGCAGGGATGGGCATTTTGCATACGGCGCATATGCAGTTTACCCGGGAAATAACCTGAAAGATCACCTCCGGCCTTTCACCGAAGGGGCATTCAGGCTTCAGGGACCTACAGGAATGGCATCAGCTGTAATGCCCTATTATACGATTTCATTCAATCAGGATCCATCATATGGGGAAAATGTGGGAAATGCCTACAGTAAATATATAATTAATGATCTTTTGAGGACAGATTACAACTATGACGGAGTGATCTGTACCGACTGGGGAGTGACGGGAGATGTGAGCGGAATTGACCGCTTTGAAGGTAAACCATGGGGAGTGGAAGGTCGTTCGGTAGCCGAACGACACTACAGTATCATTATGGCAGGTTGCGATCAGTTCGGGGGGAACAATGACAAGGGACCGGTTCTGGAAGCTTACGCCATGGGAGTGAAAGAACACGGTGAAGAATTCATGAGAGCACGCTTTGAGCAATCAGCCGTCAGACTGCTGAAAAACACCTTCAGGGTAGGCTTGTTTGAAAATCCCTATATCGATACCGAGAATACGAAGTCAACAGTAGGGAAGCCGGAATTCATGAAGGAAGGCTATGATGCCCAGATCAGATCGATCATTATGCTGAAGAACAGCTCCGGAGTTCTTCCCGTGAAGAAACAACTCAAAGTATATGTTCCCAAAAGGTATACCCCTGCAGGACGCGACTGGTTTGGACGTGAAACTCCTGAGACCTGGACGAATCCTTTGAATCCGGCGGTTGTTTCAAAATACTTTGAGCTGACGGATAAACCTGAAAAAGCCGATCTGGCGCTGGTAAGCATTGCCAGTCCTGCCGGAGGAACAGGATATGACCGAAGGGATGCCGGACAACAAGGGAAGGGATATGTTCCCATAAGCCTGCAATACTCCAGGTACAGGGCCGACCATGCCCGCGAAACCAGTATCGCCGGAGGAAGCCCCCTCGAGAGCTTTATAAACAGATCGTACAGGGGAAAAAGCTTAGAGGCCATCAACAGCTACGATTTGAAAATGGTGAATGAAACAAAGGCCCGGATGGGACGAAAACCTGTGATAGTGATTGTTGATGTTTCGAATCCTATGGTTTTTTCTGAGATTGAGAAAAACGCTTCAGCCATACTGGTGCATTTCGGAGTTCAGGATCAGGCACTCATGGATCTGCTCACAGGTGTTTATGAACCATCAGGCCTGCTTCCTTTCCAGATGCCTGCCGACATGAAGACGGTGGAAGAGCAGTTTGAAGATGTGCCACGGGATATGACATGCCATACCGATGGCGATGGAAATAAATATGATTTTGCTTTCGGACTGAACTGGAAGGGAGTGATCAACGACGACAGAACACAGAAATACGGGAAGTAAAATCGCCGAAAGTAAAATTTCGGGCTTTTGCTTCCTTTCGGGTGTATCCTAAAAAGAACCGTTTACGGATGATTTCATTTAATTGGTCAAATTCCGTATATTCAGATCATATAATTGATTAATTTAGCCTTGATGTTTTAGAGCAATGCAAGGCCTGAGGTATATTATTTCCTGATTAAACGGAAAGGGATTCCAGAAAAATCGGAACTTCAATACCTTCAGGTTCTTGATTTTTGTACGGTTTTTGTAGCAGTTGTTATTGATTGTGTTGAAGGAAAGGTGTAAATTAGATTGTGTGTTTTAGATATTCCTGCTAATTAGCGCTTTATAAAGAGATATTTGATGAAGTATAATAAGGTTTTCATGTTTCTGGTATTTGGTCTGGCCTTTTCTTACAAGGGTATTTCCCAGTTTGAATGCATAAAACTGAGTTCTGCTGTCGGGACCGATAATCAGATAGTATGTATTGGATCGCCAATCACCCCGATTACTTATGCTCTCGGATCGGGAGTTACATCAGTAAATGTTACCGGTCTTCCCCCAAATGTTTTTGCTTTGTTCAGCTCCGGATCTTTACATATAAGCGGCACTCCGTCGGGAACCGGTACATTTGACTATGAGGTTAGCGTTGTTGGTATCTGTACCGGACAAAGTACTGCCAAAGGAACTATTACAGTAAGCCCTCCGGCCTCAGCTTCCATATTCTATCCCGGTTCTCCGTTCTGCAACAACCTGACGACTCCACAGGCTGTTAACCTGACCGGAACAATCGGCGGAACTTTCAGCGCTTCGCCTTCAGGCCTGAATATCAGCGTTGCGACTGGTAGTATATTACCCTACCAGAGTGTTCCTGGGACTTATACCGTGACCTATAACGTTTCCGGCTGTGGAACAGCTACAGCCACAACACCTGTCAGAATAACAGCGCTTCCGGTTGCCACATTCAGCTATCCCGAATCGCCCTATTGCAGCAACGACAGCGACCCCATGCCGGTTTTTTCAGGTGGTGGTGTGGCAGGAAGCTTTTCGTCAACCTCTGGTTTGGTTTTTGTGAACACTTCAACAGGCCAGGTTGATCTTTCGGCAAGCACTCCCGGCACATATACCGTGACCAATACCATAGCGGCAGCAGGAGGATGTGATGAAGTAACCGCTACGGCGATTATCAGGATTAACAGCCTGCCAGTTGCCACTTTCAGTTACATGGAAACGCCTTACTGTAGCAATGAGCCTGATCCCTTTCCAACTTTTATAGGAGGGGGAGTGGCCGGAACCTTCTCATCGACCGAGGGTCTGGTTTTCGTGAGTTCATCGACCGGACAGGTAGACCTTTCTGCAAGCGTACCGGGTGCCTATGTTGTAACCAATACGATCGTCGGTTCTGATGGCTGCGGCACCGTGACCTCCACAGCCTTTATCTCGATACTTGATTCTCCAGCTTTGATAATTACAAATCCTCCGGCAGCATGTTCTCCTGAAACGATTGATCTTACAAGCCCGTCAATCATTGCAGGTTCAACTCCCAACTTGATTTTTACATACTGGCTTGATGCTGCTGCAACTAATCAATATCCAACTCCTCAGACTGCAGGTTCAGGGATATATTATATAAAAGGGACACTGGCCACAGGATGTTTTGATATTAAACCGGTGCAGGTTATAATAAATCCTTCCCCGGTTGCCGTTGCATCAAATAGCGGACCTGTATGCGAGGGATCCCCTCTGAGTCTGACAGGTGGTCCTGCAGGAATGAAATCCTATTCGTGGACGGGACCAAACGGTTTTGTTTCAAGTCAGATGAGTCCCATAATTTCAGCTTCGGCCACACCTGACATGGCAGGTATTTACATATTGACGATCACCAATGATTCGGATTGCACCGATACTGCACAAACCAGGGTTTATGTTTATGACGCACCTGTTGCAAATGCCGGTACAGGAGGAACCGAATGTGATATGGATTTCATACTTGATGCCCAGCCTAGTGTTGGGATAGGATTGTGGACGATGGTTTCCGGCCCCGGAACTGCAGTATTCAATCCCGCCCCGGAAGCGCCCAATGCAAGGGTTACGGTATCAGCATACGGGACATATACCTTCAGGTGGACTGAAACCAACGGACCTTGCTCAGACGACGCTTCCGTGACAGTTAACTTTTACCAAAGTCCGCTTGCAGATGCCGGTACGGGAGGAACCGAATGTGATATGGATTTCATACTTAATGCTCAGCCAAGTGTCGGGAAAGGATTATGGACGATGGTTTCCGGCCCCGGAACTGCAGCATTCGATCCAAGCCCGGAAGCGCCCAATGCAAGGGTTACGGTATCAGCATACGGGACATATACCTTCAGGTGGACTGAAACCAACGGACCTTGCTCAGACGACGCTTCCGTTACAGTCAACTTTTACCAGATGCCTGAGGCAAATGCGGGAACAGGTGGTAATAACTGCGGGCTGGATTTCAATTTCAGGGCAGTAACAAGCGTCGGTACAGGCACATGGACGCTTTTAAGCGGTCCGGGTACGGTAACATTTATTCCCGGTGCCGGGGAATTCGCGACCAGGGCCAGAGTGAGCGTCTATGGAACTTATGTGTTCAGATGGACCGAAGTTAACGGGACATGTTCTTCCAGCGATGATGTAACGGTCACATTCATTCAGCAACCTTCGGCCAATGCCGGAAGCGGGGGCGATGAATGCGACCTTGATTTCAAGCTGAATGCCGTTCAGGGGCCGGCAACCGGTACATGGAGCCTGGTAAGCGGTCCGGGCACAGCAAGCTTCAGCCCAAATGCCAACCAGGCAGATGCAACGGTGACGGTAAGCATCCCCGGTTCATATGACTTTGCCTGGACCGAGGTGAACAGCCAATGTACATCCTCCGATATTGTAAGAGTCACTTTCCACGATAAGCCGGAACTCAATGCAGGCGACGATGTACTGCTTTGCAAAGGAGGAAATGTTCAGCTCAACGCGACCGGACAGGGATCATTCTCATGGGCTCCGGCAGCATCCCTGAACAATCCCAATATCCGTAACCCCATCGCTTCCCCGGAAACAACAACTGAATATACGGTTACTCTTACCGACAGGTTCCATTGCGTGAATACTGATAATGTGACTGTCGAAGTGAGAGAACAGCCTGTTGCCAATGCAGGACCTGATCAGGTTCTTGATTTTGTGTTTGAAACACGCATGAATGCCGGAGCCCTGAAGCAGAATGAAACGGGAATATGGTCGGTGATTGAAAGTGAAGGTCGTATCTCTAGTCCGAATGCACCAAATTCCAGGGTTTACGATCTGTCAATTGAAGATAATGTGTTTCTGTGGACAGTGTCCAACGGAGTCTGCCCTGAATCGTCCGATACGGTCCATATCTGGGTTAATAACCTGATAATACCCTCCCTAATCACTCCAAACAGGGATGGCAACAATGATTTCTTCGTTATCAAGGGCCTCGAAACAATCGGGAAAGCCTCTCTTACCATATTCAACAGATGGGGAGGGAGAGTCTATGAAAATGATGAATATGATAATTCGTGGGAGGGTGTCGACGACAAGGAAAACCCGCTCCCTGATGATACTTATTTCTATGTTTTAAAGCCTGTCAATGGAAAGGCAATAAAAGGTTACCTGGTGATAAGAAGATAATGAGGTTGAAATGGACAGGTTAATTAAGGTCATATCACTGATTGCAGTCCTGCTGCTTCTGCCGGAAACGGAAGTGGCTGCACAGCCTGTCTGGGTGCCTGGCACTCCGGCAGTGGACTCAACAGGACCGTTGACCATAACCCTGAATTACGGACTGGATATGGTTGATGACAAAACGTGGCCGGCTACGGTTTACATTATTGTTTACAATTACGAGAACCTCTCAAATCTTTCATCAGCATTTGTAAGGTTTATGACCCGAATTACGGGTTATAATGGTATTGTTGAAACAGCTGTTCTCAGTGTCGGAAAAAGCGATCAGGGTAAAATACTTCAGACAGTGTTGCAGCTTACTGATCCTGATCAGGTGCATACCATTTATATAGTGGCAGCCGACAGTGACAGAAGACTTCAGGCAAATCCGGTAAGGCTTACCGCGAGAACACTTCCATGCCCGCCGGCCGATGCAGGTTCAGGCGGGGATGAATGCGACCGCGATTTTGTCCTGGGTGCAGTGCCGGTTCTGGGTAATGGACAATGGTCTAGTGTTTCTGGACCCGGAACAGCAGTGTTTATTCCCAATAACCGCACACCCAATGCCACGGTCAGGGTTTCGCAATATGGTACTTATGTCTTCAGATGGACTGAAAGCAATGGCGGTTGCATTTCGAGCGATGAGATTACAGTTAATTTCTACCAGCCGCCGCTTGCAAATGCCGGCCGGGGAGGAGATGAATGCGATCTTGATTTCAACCTGAGTGCAGTAATATTCTCATCAGCTGAAACAAAGGGAGTATGGACCATGACAGCAGGGACAGGGACAGCCGTATTCGTTCCCGATGCCGGAAGCCCTTCAACCACGGTAACAGTATCAGAGTACGGAACAAAGACATTCACCTGGACAGTAACAAACGGAACGTGTACTGCATCTTCCGACGTAATTGTGAACTTCAACCGCCCGCCCGTCGCTAATGCTGGTACAGGCGGAAACAACTGTGGTCTTGAGTTTTATTTCAATGCAGTGCCGAGTAGCGGAACAGGTACATGGACAAGGGTGAGCGGACCGGGGCCTGCAAGGTTCTTCCCGGATAATCATGACCCGTCGGCAAGGGTTGCTGTGTCTGTATACGGCAGCTATGTTTTCAGATGGACCGAGGTTAACGGGGATTGCAGCAGTAGTTCGGACATCACCGTGAGATTCTTTGAACAGGTGTCGGCAAACGCCGGAAGCGGCGGTGATGAATGCGATCTGGATTTTGTGCTGAATGCTGTCCCGGGAACAGGCCGTGGAACATGGTCGAAAGTCAACGGCCCAGGAAACGCGAGCTTCTCTCCCGATGAACACAGACCGGATGCAAGGGTTACAGTCAGCCGGCCGGGAGAGTATGATTTTGCCTGGACGGAAGTGAATAACAATTGTACATCGACAGATATTATACGCGTCGTTTTCCATGAACCTCCCGCTGTAGATGCCGGCGAAGATGTGACTATCTGCAGCGGAGAGAGCGTGAGACTGCGTGCTTCCGGAAGCGGTACATTCTCATGGACACCCGCGAACCTGCTCAGTAATCCGGCAATTGCCGATCCTGTGGCAACACCCTCCGTGACAACGGTATTCACGGTTACACTCACCGATCAATGGGGTTGCAGAAATTCTGATCGCGTAACCGTGGATGTAAGAGAGCGGGCGACGGCAGACGCGGGACCTGACCAGGAACTGGATTTTATCTTTGAGACGGAACTGCAGGCCAATCCTCCGGGAAGCAACGAAAGCGGAATGTGGACTGTGGTTTCAGGAACTGCCTCTTTCTCGGACCCAAACAGCAACGAAACTCATGTCAGCGACCTTTCAATAGGCGATAATGTGTTAGTTTGGAGCATCTCAAACTCTGCATGTGAACCCGCTTCGGATACAGTTGTTATCAGAATAAATGAATTGATATTGCCTTCATTGATTATACCGGATATGGATGGCAACAACGACTATTTTGTAATTAAAGGGCTCGAATCACTCGGCAAAGTAACGCTGAGGATATTCAACAGATGGGGTGCATGCGTTTTTACAAGCTACGAATATGCAAATGACTGGGACGGAAAGGATGACAAGGGGAATCCATTACCGCAGGATACTTATTATTATGTTTTTAAAAGTGAATTCACTGACGCTATAAAAGGTTTTGTTGTAATAAGATACTAAGATGTTACTTAGTTGACTGCATAAAGATATGTAGTCGGCTACTGAGTAGGCAAGTAATAATAGATAATGATGAAAAGGATATTAAAAATACTCATTCTGCTTCTGATACCACTGAGCTCTTCAGCTCAGATGACCCCCCTGAAGAGCCAGTACGTCTTGAATCCGCTGGTATTGAATCCGGCATCGGCAGGAAACATGGGGGTGCTTAATGTCACGGCATTCTACAGAAAACAATGGGTGGGGGTAAAAGGTGCACCTGAGACAATGACACTTACAGCCGATGCTCCTTTCAGCGATAACAGGATGGGACTGGGAATGATTTTTACAAGTGACAGGGTGGGAGTTACCAAAGAATCGCATTTTATGGCCAACTATTCATACAAGGTGCCAGTCGGAAAGGGGACGCTTTCCTTCGGACTGGGTGCCGGAATAACTGTGACTAATACAGCATGGTCGAAACTTATCGTTCTTGATCCTGAGGATGATTTCATCCTGATCGATTCAAAAGGATTCGTAGTTCCGGGTTTCAGTTTCGGAACATTCTATTCGGACAATAATTTCTTTGCCGCCGTTTCTATCCCGAAACTGCTAGGTTATAAATATGATTTCGGTAAAAGCAAATATGTGGTGAACAATAATATGGGGGAGTACTACTACCTGCTGAATACCGGTTATCTTTTCAATCTGTCTCCCTATCTTAAATTCATGCCCTCAGCATTGATAGCTTTTTCTCCCGGCGACAAAGTTTTATATGACGTAAACGCTCACTTCAGAATAATGGATCGCTTCTGGGCCGGAGCCGCGTACCGAAATAACCGCTCCCTGGTAGGCTTATTCCAGATTCAGCTTAACGACCAGATAAGATTCGGTTATACTTATGACTATGATTTTGCCAAACTCCAGACATATAGTTCCGGATCGCATGAAATTATGTTAAGATATGAATTCCGTTACAAAGTGCAGGCTATAAGCCCATTGAACTTCTAATCAATGACCATGAAACTAAGATATCTTCCGGTATTGCTGATATTGCTTGTCATTCCGCACCTTGCTGAAGCCCAGGTAGAAAGCTATACCATAAAAAAGACCAGATTCAGCTCTAAAAACAGCGACGAATTCTCTCCGGTGTACTATAAAGACGGATTGGTTTTCTGCTCTAATATGACCAGGTCACTGGTAAAAAATTATCTTACCCCTGACGACAAGGGATTGCTCAACATTGTATTTGCCGATACACTCAACTGGAAAGTCAGGCTCTTCGCGAGGGAGCTAAGGACTATGTTCAATGACGGACCTGCATCATTCAGCAGGAATGGGGACACGGTTTATTTTTCGCGGAATATCAGAACCGATGTCAACAGGGATGATGCATCCCCCCGAAACAAACTTGGTATTTTTACATCGGTTCTTGAAGACGGAACATGGGGAAAAATACTTGACTTCAGATTCAACAATGAATACTACAATATTACCACACCCTTTATTTCTCCCGACGGCAAACGGCTCTTCTTCGCCGCTGACAATCCCGAGGGAATGGGAGGTACGGATATTTATTACTGCGACTGGAAAGGCGACTACTGGGATGATCCTGTAAATATGGGTCCGGAGGTCAATACAAAGGGTAATGAATCATATCCTACGGTAAACAGCGAAGGTGGAGTGTTCTTTTCATCCGACGGCCATCCCGGCCTGGGGGGTAAGGATATTTTCTATACCAGGCAGGCAGATGATGGCAAGTGGCTGCCTCCGGTGCATCTGAACGCTCCGGTCAATTCAAAATATGACGACTTTAGCCTTGTTGCCGACCCTATGATGAACAGTGGCTACTTCGCGACAAACAGGGAAGGAACATTGGATATTTATAAGTTCAGGACAAATGTTCCCCAGCTCTTCTATTGCGACAGACAAAGAGAAAACCAATACTGTTTCAGCTTTAGCGACAATGATAAGATATTCGTTGATACCAGGTATCTTGAGCTTCTATGGAATTTCGGAGACGGATCAACTGCAACGGGACCGGATGCAGAGCACTGTTTCAAGGGGCCGGGGAAATATCAGGTTAGACTGGATGCCAGAGACAAGAAAACCGGTCACGTTGTCTTTACAAAGCTTGCTTTCGATCTCGACCTGAGGGATATAGAACAGTCAGTTATCCTTTCGCCGCTTTCGGCCATGGCCGGGGAGCAGGTGACGCTTGACGGGCTGACTTCAAGCTTCGAAGGTTCTACCGTTATGAATTATACATGGCACCTGGGCGATGGTCAGTATTCAAAAGAAGGGAAATTACAGCATACCTTTGATCGGGCCGGCGATTATGATATCAGGCTGGGTCTGAAAGTAAGGAATGACAAGACCGGTGTTATCCGTGAGCTCTGCTCAGTTAAACCGATAAAAATTTTCAGCAATGCCGGCGAAAAGGAGGCTTTTGACAGGCAGAACGCGGAACCGGCTCCGGTTGTGGATATTTTCGAATACAATCATGCTGTGAAAACCAACAGGTATTCAGCCGAAGATGAACTTTCAGGTTTCGCTGTTTACAGACTTGAGATTCTGAGATCGGAAACACAGCTTGATAAAAATGATGAGGCTTTCAGAAAACTGCCGGGAAAATACATTCTTAAAGAAAACTTCCTTAGTGAAGAGAATATATACAGCTATACTGTCGCAGAGGAACACACTCTGATGGCAACCTATCCTTCCTACAGGGAATTGGCTGAACTGGGATTTACTGATGCAAAAGTTTATCAGGCTGAGATTGAGGATGCTGCAGAAAGAGAGCTGAATAACCTCGAAAAGGCATTCGGTGTATCGACTGATGCACTCTTTGTCAGGAATACCCAGACCCTTTCGTCTACAGGCACACAGTTGCTGGACCTGGTTATGGGATTCATGGCCAAGTATCCTTCCATAAGGCTTCAGATAGCATGCCATTCGGATAATACAGGATCGGCAGCTGCAAATCTTACGCTGACGAACAGAAGAGCCGAGACCATGGTGAACTATTTGGTTATTAACGGAGTCAATCGCAACAGGCTGGTTCCCATGGGTCTGGGAGGCACTATGCCGATTGCTCCGAATTACCAGGAGAGCGACAGGAAAAACAACAGGAGAGTGGATTTTACTATTCTGTAGAAAAGGCTTTCAGACCGGCAAACTATCTATTTTGATACCACGAGTTTCTGGGTGAACATGGTGATGTTGTCCGTTCCCATCTGTACAATGTAGACCCCATGCTTAAAGTTGACCGGGATCTGGAAATCTCTTACTCCCGGTTCAACCAAATCGCTGTAAATTATTTTTCCATCGAGGCCAAGAATCTTGATAAAATCGGGATTGAATTCAGGATCATCTATTCTGATATTCACGATATCCCTGGCCGGATTTGGAAATAACTTCACAATCAGGTCTTCATAATCGGTACGGCTCTTATGCCTGTAGCCGAAGATCCTGAGTTCCGAAACATAGTTCCAGTTGTCGGTAGAATTGCCAAGCCCTACGAATTTAAGGTAGCTGTATTCGGTGACAGCTTTTGACAAGGGGAATACAAACACATGGATCCCGCCTGAGAATGAGCATGATTTGGCTTTTTTGAGTATTGATTCCCAGTTCTCCCCGTCGTTTGACCCATAAATATCAAAGTAGCTCTCGCTTTTTTGACCCGGCTGGAACGCGATTTTTATGTGATGTATGATGAATGGGGATTTCAGTTCGAGGATAAGGCTTTGTTCTTCACCCTTTGACGACCACATGGTAGTGATATTGCCGTCGACCACGTTGTAGGGATGGTTTGTAGAATGGAAATCCGAAGCGCTTACCGAAATCACTTCCGCGGCCTCGAGATAGGGTTCGTAGGGAATAATGGTAATGGGAAAGGTTTTTGTCTGTGTAGTCTTGCCGTCGCTGACTGTCAGAGCGAATTCATATGTCTGTTTCGTATCAATAACGGGGGCAAGAAATTGAATTGCTTCACCGGTGTTTGATGAAACAGGAATGTTGTCGGGAGTCTTCCATGAGAAGCTTAGCTTGTCCATATCCGGATCATAGCTTCCTTTGGCACTTATATCACCGATAAAGCCCGAGTAGGTCCTTTCCGGGAAGTTAACAACCGGAACGGGAGGTGTATTCGGAGTTGTCGGGGGAGGAGTGACGACAACAGGAGGCGAAACAGGCTGGCTGATCCTGTTTGTAACGCTTTGGGCACTTATCGTGGCCGCCTGACCTCCGGCAGCTGTCTGCAAAGGGTTTGTTGAAGGTTTGGTATATGCAACAGTGACAGTGTTCCCGTATGCCGCTGGGCTTGACAGGGTAAGCATGACTTTTGTACCCGATACCGACACTGAACTGACACTTCTCGCCGTGGAGTTGACCCGGACTGTAAATGCAGATGCAGCGGGTATAATACTGGCAAGGGAAAGGTTGTAGCTCATCTCAATAACGGAGGGAGCGCCGTTTTTTATCTCGGAACTGACGTAAACCGGAACAGCGGGAGGTGGAGGAGGAGCTGCTATCCTGTTTGTAACGCTTTGAGCACTCAGCGAGGCTGCCTGACCTCCGGCAGGTGTCTGCAAAGGATTTGTTGAAGGTTTGTTGTATGCTACAGTGACGGTGTTGCCATATGCCACAGGACTTGAAAGAGTAAGAAGCACTTTTGTTCCTGATACGGAGACTGAACTGACGCTTCTTGCTGCAGAGTTTACCTGGACTGAAAACGATGAAGCTGCCGGTACTATGTTGGCCAGCGAGAGATTGTATGTCATTTCCAGTATTGAAGGAGCACCGTCCTTTATTTCGGAGCTCACATATGCCGGTACTGCCGGCGGTGCGGACGGATTGGGATCAACCATGAGCACCGCAGAGGTATA
>ERZ1026800.467-NODE-467-length-34850-cov-3.528036_pt1 | contig 34850 bp, 30 predicted proteins | sample MGYA00520873_ERZ1026800 | MGnify/ENA primary metagenome ERZ1026800 (study PRJEB33270, sample SAMEA104284475) | anaerobic digester metagenome | biome: Anaerobic digester microbiome; feature: mesophilic sludge digester; material: Anaerobic digester biomass | place...
CCAGGCTGACCGCCAGTGCCAACGCCTCGGGCGCGATGTCGACCGCGACCACCGTCGCGCCGACGGCCCGGCCGAACGCAACCGCCGCCAGGCCGACCCCGCCGCAGCCGTGCACGCACAGCACCTCACCGGCAGCCAGGCGGCCCCGCTCGATCACGCCGCGGTAGGCGGTGCTCACTCGGCAACCCACGAGGGCGGCCGCAGCATCGGTGACAAGAGGCGGCACGACCACTGCGTTCGTGTCGGCGTAGGGAACGGTGGTGTACTGCGCAAACGCACCCCAGCGGGTGAACCCCGGCTGCTCTTGACGCCGGCACACCTGGTGCTGGCCGAGCAGGCACGGCTCGCACGAACCACAGCCGCACACGAACGGCGCGACGACTCGGTCGCCTTCGCGAATGCGGGCGACGCCGGCACCGACGCCAACCACGAGGCCGACGAACTCGTGGCCACCGACGTGAGGGCACACGATGTCGGGGTCGGTGCCGTGCCAGCCGTGGTAGTCGCTGCGACACAGCCCAACGGCGAGCACCCTCACCACCACCTCGCCCGGCGACGGCGTTGGGTCGGGGACCTCGACGATGGAGATCGCGCCTCGGAACTGCTCGTAGACGGCGGCCCTCATGCGGGCGCACCAATCGTGATCATCGTCGCCATACCGATCAGGTGCCGGACTGAGTGCGCTCGAGTGCCGCCAGACGAGCCTCCAGCTCGCTCAGCCGCCGCTCGGCGGCGTCGGCTCGCGCCGCTTCGTGCTCGGCTCGCGCCGCTTCGTGCTCGGCTCGCTCCGCTTCGTGCTCGGCTCGCGCCACCTCGTCGAGGGGGCTCAACCAGCGGCGGCCGCCCCCTGGGTCGTGCACGGCCAACTCGCCGGCGACAACCTTCAGCAACACGCCACTGGTGGGGCTGACCAGGCCGGTCTCGGGCACCGCACGCTCGCTGAGGGCATCCGCTTCGCGCACCCACACCTCCAACGCGCCCGCTGCCGGGTCGAACACCCAGTACTCGTCGACACCATGCCGGTCGTAGAACTGGCGCTTGCGCACCATCTCTGCCCAGGTGTTGCTGGGCGAGAGCACTTCGATGGCCAGCGCCACGTGCCCGCCGTGCTCCCACTGCCGGTAGCTACCGATCTCGCGCAACGTCGGCTTCACCGGCAGCCCGACCACCACCATCGTGTCGGGCGCGGCCACGATCTTCGGCTCACCCTTCACGGGATACCAGAACTGGTCGGCACCCACGAACACGTCGTCACGACCGGAGTACAGGCGCTCGAAACCGAGCACCAAGGTGCGGATCGCGAGACCCTGCAACGCACATTCGGACATCGGCTCGTCATCGCTCTCCGGGTAGATGACGTGGTCGAGCGAACGATCGTCGATCAAAGGCATGGCCATGAAACTACTCCTCTCCATCACGCAGGGGCAGGGGAAGCCGATGCCCGAAACCCTACGGAATGGGCGCGCGAGAGTTCAGCACGCCAGTGCGACATCGAGCCCACGCGCGGCTCGTGGCGAGATCAGCCGGCGGGCACGGAGTCGAGCACCGAACGCAGCGCCTGTGCCGCGCCCAGCAAGGCCGCACTCTCGAACGGCACGACGATCTTGGCGTTGTCGCTCTCGGCGAACTTGCCGAGCGTCTCGAGCTGCAGGATCGCGATCAGCGACGGGTCGGGGTTCGCTTCCCGGATCGCCCTGTACACGCTGGTGATCGCCTGCGATCGACCTTCCGCCTCGAGGATGAAGGCCTGACGGTTGCCTTCTGCGCGCAAGATGGCCGCCTCGCGCTCACCTTCGGCAGCGCGGATGGCCGCCTTCGCCGCACCGTCGGCGATGTTGATGGCTGACTGCTGCGAGCCTTCCGACTGCAGGATCTTCGCCCGCTTCTCCTGATCGGCCTGCTTCTGCAATGCGAGTGCTTCGAGGATCTTGGGGGGCGGCGTGATCTCGACGATCTCGATGCGTGCGATGCGGATGCCCCACTTGTCGGTGACCGCCTCCATCTGCCCTTGCACATCGGTGTTGATGCGCTCGCGCTCCGACAGCGCTTCATCGAGCGAGAGCGTGCCGATGACCGAACGCAACGCAGTACGGGCCAACGCGTCGATGGCAATGCCGAAGTTGGCAACGCTGAACAGCGCCTGCTTGGCATCGACGATCTGCGTGAAGATCGTCGCGTTGACCGTGACCACCACGTTGTCTCGCGTGATCACTTCTTGCCGGTCGCCGGGAACGGGGATCTCGCGCATGTCGACGCGCTGCAGACCGTCGATGAACGGAGCGATGATCACCAGACCGGGCTCGTGCGTCTTGCGGTACTCGCCCAGGCGCTTGACGACACCGACCTCACCCTGTTGCACGATGTTGACCATGTTCTTCAACATCACCAGCAGGACGCCGAGCGCCAGAACGGCGACGACGAGACCACTGATGGTGAATGAACTGAGTGCGATCATGAGAGCTCCCATTGTTCTTCGGCGGCGCGCACGGTGAGCGTGGTGCCGGTGACGTCGGTGACGACGACGGGTGTGTGCGGCGGGATCGGGTCGCCGTAGCCGACGACCGCGAGCCAGCTCTCGCCGAGGATGCGAACATGGCCCGGGTCGCGACCTCCGACTTCGTCGAGGGTGACTCCTCGGGCCGCGATCAGGCCTCCGTGCACTCCCCCGATGCGCACACCGGGCCCGCGTCGGGCAAATGCTCTGCTCATGTACGGCCTACCGGCCACCACCCCGATGCCGGCAACGGCGACCGCGACCGCGATCTGCAACGGGATGAGTGATGGCGCGACGACGGCCACGACTGCCGCCGCGGCGGCGCCGGCAGCACCGAAGATGGCGAAGAACGCGAGGTGATGCAGCTCGACTGCAACCAGCACCACTGCGATCACGATCCACACGATGGGCACGATCAGCACCTCCGACGTGACGCTACGCCGTTGCAGGGAGTTACGCACCGCGCTCGTCGCGCGCGACCTCCCCGGCCTTGATCACCAGGGCGACCCGGGTGAGCGCCGTGATGTCGTCGAGGGGGTTCTCGCACATGCCGATGATGTCGGCGTGCTTGCCTTCGTCGAGTGCGCCCAGGTGATCGGCCTGACGCAGCAGCCGCGCTGCGTTGACAGTGGCGGTGCGAATGCTCTCCTGCGGCGAGAGCCCCGCCTTGAGCGACAGCAACACGCACTCTTCCGCGTTCAGCCCGTGGTGGTTGCCGGGCGTACCTGCATCGGTGCCCATGGCAATGGCAACGCCCAGCTGGTGAGCGCGGCGGATGGCATCGATGTGGAGGTCGTTGAACTCGGCCATGCGGGTCAACAGGTGGGGCGGCATGGATGCGATCGCTGCGGGGTCGCGGAAGAGCAGCTCGCCGGCACACACGGTGGGCACCAGGGTGGTGCCGGCAGCGGCCATCTTGCGCAGCACCGCATCGTCGGCGAAGGTGCAGTGCTCGATGCTGTCGACGCCGGCCTCGACCGCATTCTCGATGCCGCGCAACGCATGGCAGTGCGCCGCCACGTGCTTGTGGTTGTCGTGTGCGATCTCGACGGCGGCGCGCAGCTCCTCGAGCGTGAACTGGATGGCGCGAGAGTCCTCCGTCTCGGACGACAGCATCGCCCCGGTTGCCATCACCTTGATCAGATCGGCACCCTTGGCGAGTTGACGTCGGGCTGCGGCCCGAACCGCATCGGCGCCGTCGGCCACCTCGTACATGCCCGGGTAGTACTCGACGGTGGACGTGGTGATGGACAACAGGCGCCCGGCCAGGAACATGCGCGGGCCGGGGATGCTGCCTGAGTCCACCGCGTCGCGCACCGCCATCTCGACGTAGTTCCAGCCGCCCACGTCGCGCACGGCGGTGATGCCCGCGTGCAAGGTGCGCGCCGCAGCACCCGCCGCGTAGAGCGTGATCGCGGCGTCGCTGCGGTTGGCCGAAGCAGCGGGATCGCCGGCGTCGGTGGGCAGTGTCAGGTGCACGTGGCAGTCGATCAACCCGGGCAGCAGCCACAGACCAGTCGCGTCGATCGTGTCGTCGGCGTGCTCTCGTCGGGCACCGCTGCCGACGGTGGCGATTCGCCCGTGCGCGATGCCGATGTCGGCCGTGCGGAACGACCCGGTCGAGACGTCGTAGACCTGCCCACCCATCAGCCAGCGCATGGCGAGAGCGTACGGGCGATCCTCGCGTGATGCCGGCGTTCGCCGGCGAACCGCGGAGACCAGGTCTACGCTCGTCCACGATGAGCAGCGACCTCGAGACCACCGGCCCACCGTCGGCTCACGACCCGAGCGGGCCGTGCCTGGCCTGCGGCACCCCGCAGGCTCGCACCTGGCAGACCGCCAACGGGCTCGCTCGGCTGTGCCCTCCGTGCGCCACGCTGCACGGCCTCGGCTGCCCATGAGCAGCATGAGCGCCCGACCGCTCGCGATCGGTGATGTCGACCGCTATCTCGATCACGTGTGTGCAGTCGAGGCAGAGTCGGGCCTCGATGGGGCGGGTCACTCCCACGCCTACACCGACTCCGAGCCATTCGATGTGGAAGCGGGTCGCGACCAGGAGGTGGCTCGCTGGTCGACCGAGATCGATGAAGTCGGGTGGCGCCGCGCCTGGGGGCTCTTCGACGAGGACGAGCTCGTCGGGAATCTCTGCCTCGTCGGCGGGCTGCTCCGCTCGGAGCTGCATCGCGCGAACGTGGGCATGGGCGTCACACGTTCGCATCGTCGTCAACGAGGCGGCAGCCTGCTGCTGGCAACAGCAATCGGTTGGGCGCGGCGCCAACTGCTCATCGACTGGATCGATCTGAGCGTGTTCTCCGACAACCCCGGCGCCGAAGCGCTCTATGCGCGCCACGGCTTCCAGGTCGTTGGTCGGACACCTGATCGCTTTCGTCTTCACGGCCGGTCGCTCGACGACATCGCGATGACGCTGCACGTAGCTCGCCCTGGGTCGGACGACGTGTACGGGCACGGGCCGCACGACAAGTGACGAGCGAGCGACCAGGAAGGCCGAGCCGTGACCGTTGCGCCAGATGCGCGAGCGCGCAAGGATGACGCAGTGAGCCCACTCGCCAGTTCGCTGCCCACGGACGGGGTCACGTTCCTGCTCACCGACATCGAGGGCTCCACCCGTGCTTGGCAGGCCGCGCCGGAGGCGATGACGGCGCCGGTGGCCCGGCACTACGAGATCCTCGACTCAGCCATCGCAGTCCACGGTGGCATGCGACCTCAGGAGCAGGGCGAGGGCGACAGCATCGTGGCGGTCTTCCGTACCGCTGCCGATGCCGTCGGCGCGGCACTCGCTGCCCAACTGGCGCTGTGCCGCGAACTGCCCGACTTGCCGGTACGCATGGCGCTGCACAGCGGCGATGCGATGCTGCGCAACGAACACAACTACGTCGGTCTCACCATCATCCGCTGCGCCCGCATCCGCGCGTGCGGACACGGCAAGCAGATCCTGCTCTCCGACGACACGGCCCTCGAGGTGGGCGGTGCGCTGCCGCCCGGCGCCGGCGTCGCCGATCTCGGGGTGTACGGCCTTCGCGACCTGGCCGGTCGCGAGCGCATCTGGCAGCTCACTCACTCAGAGCTGCCGGCCACGTTCCCTCCGTTGAAGGCGGGCGCCTCGGCTGCTGGCAACCTGCCCGCACCGATCAGTTCGTTCATCGGCCGCAGCGCCGACCTTGCCACCCTCAGCCACGCCATCGCGCAGCACCGCCTGGTCTCCATCCTCGGCGAAGCGGGCGTCGGCAAGAGCCGGCTCGCGATCGCCGCCGCCGGCGCGGCAGCCGACTCGATGCCCGGCGGCGTGTGGTGGGTGCCGCTGGCCGGGGTGAGCGACAACGAACCCGAGGCCGTGCTCGCCGCGGTCGTCACCGCGTGCTCCATCGAGCGCGACAACGACGACGCGATCGACGCGATCGTCGATCACTTCCGCTCGATCGCCGACGCGCTGATCGTCGTCGACGGCGCAGAGCACCCGAGCGCCGCACACGCGATCGATCGGATGCTGGCGCGGTGCCCGACGATTCGCGTGCTCGCCGCCGGCCGCCAACCGCTGAGGATCCCCGGCGAGGTCGTGCACCAACTGGCCCCGCTGGGTTCGCCTCCCGACACGTTCGACGGCAACCGACGCGAGCTCGACGCGTTCGATGCTGCTCGGCTGTTCATCGAACGGGCCACGGCAGCCGGGGCCACCGCACGCTTCGACGACGCGGAGGCGACGACCGTCGCGCACATCTGCCGAGTGCTGGGTGGTTTGCCGCTGGGCTTGGAGCTGGCAGCCGCTCGCAGTGCGTCGACCTCGCTGGCACAGCTGGTCAGCAGCCTCCACGCGGTCAGCGCCGCACCCGCACTCGGGCCTGGTGGAATGCTGGCCTCGTCGATCGCGTGGAGCTTCCAGTTGCTGACCACGTCCGAGCAGCTCGCGCTCCAGCGCGTCGCGGTGTTCGTGGGTGGTTTCGAGACAGACGCCGCGACCTTGGTCGCCACCGGCGGTGAGCTGAACGAGCGGGCGGCCGTGACCGCCCTCAGCGGCTTGCTCGAGCAACGGTTGCTGACGGTCGACGACCTCTCGGGTCGAATGGCGCTGCCACCCGCGATCCGTCAGTTCGCACACGCGCGCCTGCTCGATTCGCCCGATTGCGCCGGCACCGTTGCACGCCATGGCGAGTGGTTCGCCGGCGTCGCCGAGCGCTTCGCCGCAGCCGGCGACGCGATGCCCGTGTCGCTGCTCGCACCCGACGAAGCCGACTTGCTGGCCGCTCTCGACGCCTCGATGCACTCTGCCGACCCTGCAGTCGCGTACCGCATCATCGGGGGCATCGGCCCCGGCTGGGCGTTGCTCGACCATCCCGACGCGCTCGACGCGGCAACCCGTTGGCTGTGCGGTAGGTCGCCCAGCGACGGTGAGGGGCTCTGGGCCGCCGCCGTCTCGCGACTGTGCTTCGTGCACGCCGATCGGCCCGACTCCCCGGTGCATGGGCTGGCCGACGAGGCTCGCGCCGTCGCCGAACTGGTGCACGACGAGGTATCACCCACGTTCCTCGACGCGGCGGCACGCGCAATGGGGGCAGCGGGAACTGTCCCTCACGACATGGCTGCGACGACATGACTCGGGCGATGATCGATCGATGAACGAGACGCTCGACAACACCACGGTGACCAGTCAGACGGGCGAGGCGTGGCTGGTGCTGTACCAGCGGGGCAAGCCACCGCGCACCGTGGTGCTCGACGGCGAGTTGACCATCGGCCGCCACATCGACCAACCCGCCGTTGCCGGCCACTTGGCCATCCACGACGATCCCGCCGTCTCCCGGCTGCACGCAGTGCTCACGCGCAGAGCACCTGGCTGGTGCGTCCAGGCGGCGAACTCCACGAACGGGCTGTTCGTCAACGGCACCCGCCTCGCTGCCGGTGCAGTGCACCTGCTCGCCAACGCCGACGAGATCAGGCTCGGCGAGCGCACTGCCTTGGCGTTCCACTCGCTCGGCGGCGGCGGCGATCGTTCGCTGACGCAGACTGCCGGCGGCATTCCCGACCTCACGCCGGCCGAGCGCCGCGTGCTGCTCTGCCTGTGTTCGCCGGTGCTCGACGGTGATGCCTTCACGCCACCCGCCACAGTGGCCACCATCGCCTCCATGTTGTACGTCACGGACAGTGCCGTGAAGCAGCAGTTGGTGCGGCTGTACCTGAAGTTCGGTGTCGACGACGGCCCCGACCGACGTGTGCGTCTCGCCAACGATGCACTCACCCGCGGCGCGGTGCGCCGCGCCGACCTCCAATCGTTCCGGGCGTCACCATGACGACATCGACCGACGTGGTGGGCGGCCGCTTCCAGATCGTGCGCCTGCTTGCCACCGGTGGCGAGGCCGAGGTGTCGGTGGCCCGCGATCTCGAGCTCGACCTCGACGTGGTGGTGAAGGCGCGCCGCATCATCGATGGCGACGACCTGGGGCGCCTGCGGCGGGAGGCCGGCATGTTGATGCGCATCGTGGCGCACCCCGGCCTGCCGATGGTGCGCAGCGACCTGGTCGACGGTGACCGCTACTGCCTCATCAGCGACTACATCGCGGGCAACGATCTGCGCACACTCGTCGACGCGCAGGGAGGCGGGCTGCCACTGCCGACGGTGCTCGGGCTCGTCGATCAGGTGGCCGGCACGCTCGACCATCTGCATCGCCACCGACCCGCGGTGGTGCACGGCGACGTGAAGCCGGAGAACCTGGTGCTGGCCGACGACGGGCGGCTGGTGCTGGTCGACTTCGGCGCTGCAATGCGAGTGGGCGAAGACGGCGAGCGGCTGGGCACACCCGGCTTCTCGGCGCCGGAGGTACTGGCCGGGGAAGCGCTCTCCCCCGCCGCCGATGTGTACTCGCTGGCCGCGCTGTGCGTGTACCTGCTCACCGGCACGGTGCCCCGACTGGGCGCCGCGTGGCCCACCGAGCTGACCGACAGCGGGCTCGAGCGGCTGGAGCGGGTACTGCGCCGGGGCCTCACCTGGGATCCGCTCGGCCGCCCCTGGAGCGCATCCGAGTTCGCCATGCGCTTGCGCAGTGCCGCCGAGATGGACGTGCCGACCGGCACGATCACCCTGGTGCTGATCGACGTCGACAGCGGCGCCACACCGCGAGCCGAGTCGGCACTCGGCGCGCTGGAAGCTGCGGGCGGCCGCGTGATGACCACGGTGTCGCTGCCCGCCACCACCGCTCTGGTCGCCTTCTCGCGAGCCGGCGATGCCGCCGCCGCGGTGCTCGCGCTCGCGCCGGTGCACGCATCGATCGCCCTGCACGCCGGCGACCTGGGCGGCTGGCACGGTGCAACGCTGCAACAGTTGGCCGACGAGGCCGTGGCATTGCGCCGCAGCGCCACCACGCCCATCATCGTGTGCTCGCCACCGGTCCGCATGCTGCTGGGCAGCGACGACTCGTTGGCGTTCGAACCGTTGACCAACGGCTTCCGTCTGCAGCGACCCGCCGATTCCGTGCAACACGGCACGGCTGCCGCAACCCTCTCCACCGGCACCGGCATCGCGATCAACGGGCGGGCCTCGACCTGGGTCGCCTCGCGTCGGGCCCGACCCCTGGTGGGCCGCACGCACGAGCTGCGCACCGCCAACGCGACGATCGAACGCGGCAGGCGCAACGGTGAGTCCCCCCTGGTGGTGGCACTGGGTGAGCCGGGCATGGGCAAGACGCGCTTCCTCGCCGAGCTCGCGGCAGGCGCCGTTGCCCGCTCCGAGCATGTGCTCGTTGGTCGTTGCACCGAATCCGGCGGGGCGTTCGAACCGTTCCTCGATGCGTTCGGAAGCGAGCTGTTCCCCTTCGAGTCCGGCCAGCTGGAGCGAGACGAGGAAGGGTGGATCGACCGTCGACGCTTCTTCGGTCGCATCGCCGACGCAGTCCGCGCGCTGGGTGGCCAGGTGACGCTGGTGATCGACGACGTGCAGTGGATCGACGGATCATCGCTCGCGCTGTTGGCACAGCTGCTCGACGATCTGGCCGGCCAGCTCGCGGTGCTGGCGGGTTGCCGGCCCAGCGCCGATCGGCGAGTGCTCGACGAGTTGCACCAGCGACTCGACGTCGCCACCATCGCGATCGGCCCGCTGCAACTGGAGTCGCTCGCCGAGATGGCCCGCGACAACGGCATCGAGCTCAGCTCCGACACCTTGGAAGGACTGCTCGCGCTCACCGGCGGCAACCCGTTCTTCGGGCTGCAGCTGCTGGCGCACCTGCGCGACGTGCCCGGGCACACGTTGCAGGGCGGCGACCTTCCCGCAGGTGTGCGCGAGTGGATACTGCAGCGCGTCGACCGGCTGGGCGACGGCGCACGGGCCACCCTGGCACCGGCGGCGGTGATCGGGCGCAGCTTCGAGGTCATCACGCTTGCCGATGTGCTGGGCGTCAGCCCGCTGGAGGCCTTGGCCCACCTCGATGCAGCGGCGGCGGCCGGGCTGCTGATCGACGGCGCTCACCCTGGCGAGTTCCGGTTCGTGCACGCCATCGCCCGTGCCAGCCTGGAGGACAGCCTGTCGCCGGCCCGCCGCGCGCTGATGCACGCGGCCATCGCGCAACGCCTGGAGGAACGCGGCGACGACCAGGATCTGGAGCAGGTGCTGCACCACTGGCTGGAGGCAGACCGGCTGGGCAACCCGCTGCGCGCCGGCGAGATCGCAGTGGAGGTTGCCAATCGAGCCACAGAGCGGTTGGCCCACGAACGAGCCCTGAGCGTGCTCGATCGCGCACTCGTCGTGCTCGAGTCGGCCGCTGCAACTCCCGAACGAGATCGAGTCGAGGCACAAGTACGGGTTGCCCACGGCCGCGCCGACTTCTTCGCCTCCAACCTCGAGGCCGCCATCACGCACCTCTACCGCGCGGCTGCTCTGGCCGAATCGGGTGACGACCCGGCCACGCTGGCGCAAGCAGCGCTGGTTGCCTCCATGCACCGCCGACACGGTCGCGACGACCCCGACCTGTTGCACCTCCTCGAGCGGGCGAGCAGGCGCTGCCCGCCCGAGCCCGCTGTGCTGCCTGCCATGCTGCACATCCGACGTGCACGCCTGCTGCCGGCAACGGTTCGCCACGAGCAGCGCTGTTCGATGGCCCGCCTGGGCCTGGTCGACCTCGCCTTGATGGACCCCATCGACCGCGCCACCGTCGAAACGGAAGTGGCACGAGCCTGCTGGGGGCCCGACGACGCCGCCACACGCGAAGCACTGACCACCGGCCACATCGAGGAGGCGGCGCGACAGTTGACCACCGGCGGGCCATCGCGCTGGACCGGAGTGTTGATCGAAGGGTTGAACCATCGTTCGGCGGCACGCATGCAGCTGGGCAACATCGCGGATGCGCTCGTCGATGCAAACCGTGCCGCGCAGCTCGCCGACGATGCCGGCACCACGTTCCTGCTCACGCGAGTGATGATGGGTCAGGCGATGATCAACTCGACGCTGGGCAACTGGGACGAGGCCGAGCGCCTGTCGAACGAGGCGGTCAGCCTGTCGGGCCGGCACAACCTGCTGCTCGCACAGATGGCCATCACGTACAGCATCGGTCGCGACCGCGGCCAGCAGGCCGAGCTGGCCCAGCTGGAGCACCGGCTGGGCGGCTTCGTCGACCAGAACCCGCTGTTCCTCGCGGCCTTCGCGCTGGTGCACGCCGAGTCCGATCAGTTCGACGACGCTCGCCGACTGCTCACCACCTTGCACCAGCAGGGGCCGTGGCCGCGCAACTGGCTGTGGCTGGGAACCATGGTCGCCGCGCTGGAAGCATCGGTGCTCGCCGGCGAGCACGAGCTGATCCGCCGCTACTCGGCAGTGCTCACGCGCTACTCGGGGCAGTGGGCACTGGCCGGTGCCGAGCTTGCCTGCTGGGGGCCGGTCGACCGGGTGCTGGGCCTCGCCCACGCTGCGTTCGGGCGGCTCGACGACGCGCACGCGATGCTCACGTCGGCGCTGCAGGCCGCAACTGCGCAGGGGGCCGCGCCGTGGGTGGTGCGCTGCGCCGCGGGTCTCGATGGCCTCGCGGCCAGTTCCAGCTGACCCCGCGGGCACGCAACCACGCCCGTGCAGCAATGGCGCCCGCAGTGGGGTGAGCCGACACTGAGTGCATGACCGTGTTGCTGCAGCGAGCGCCAGACCATGTCGAGTGGGTGGATGGCATCGACGTCTGCGAGCACCACCAGATCGACTTTCGCGAGGTTCGCCGGCAGGGCACGGCGCTGGTGGTCGTGCGGGCTGGGCGAGGGACACGCCAGGACTCCCGCTGGGTCGAGCACGTGCGTGCGGCCGAACTTGCGCGCTTGGCGGTCGGTTCGTACTGGTACCTGTACCCATCGCACACCTCCGCACACCACCAGGCCGAGCTGTGGATGGCGGCGATTCGTTCCGCGCCGAGCAGTTTCGCCGGCGGCCACTGGGCCGACGTGTCGACCACCGATGGCTTCGATCCGACCGACCTGGCGCGCTACGTCGCCGGGTTCTTGCGCCGCATGGATGAGCTGCTCGGGCACACGACAGGAGTGTTCTCGGCAACCGGCTTCTGGCGCAGCAAGGTGCGCTTCGACATCAGCGATCGACCACGCTGGCACAGCGACCCCTCCGCCGTGAACGCCACGGACGGTCGCGACCACACCCTCGCGGAGGCCCCTTCGTTCGACTGGCCGCACGCGTATCGAACGTGCCCGGCAGATCGCGGCGGTCCTGGCCGGCACAGGGTGCAGGCACGCCAACTGGATGGCACGATCGCGCGCCCCGAGAACGGGCTGCACCTCGTGGCTCGCGGACCCAACGAGTCGGTGAGCAGCTGGCGACAACGATGGCTGCGCACACCCGACGTGGCCGAGTTGCAGCTGCACTTGAACGACCTCGGCGCGCAGTTGCTGGTGGACGGTGTGTACGGGCCGGCCACCGACGCCGCCGTGCGCTCGTGGTGCTTGCTGTGGCGCCGTGACTGCCGAGTTCCGCAGCTGGGCACCATCAGTCGGCCGCTGTTGCCGATGCCTGATAGAACCACCCTCTGATGACGACTTCAGCAGACACCGGCGGTGCCGTCGAACCAATGCGATACGTCAACGGCGTGTTCAAGGGCGGCGGCGCGAAGGGCATCGCGTACGCTGGCGCACTCACTGCGATGCGCGCCCGCGGGCTGTGGTTCCACAGCGTCGCGGGCGCCTCGGCGGGTGCGATCACGGCATCGTTGATCGCCGCTGGGATGCTGCCCGCCGAGCTCGAGCTGGCCGTCCCGAAAGGCCTGGAGGCGATGCGGTCGTCAGTACCGAAGCGAATCGGAAAGGCGATCCTCGGTCAGGCCACATCGGTCTTCGAGAGCCGCGGCCTCAGAGAGTGGCTCGACCGCACGTTGGCAGCCGCCATCGGGAAGCACGACGCCTCACCTGTCACGTTCGCGGACCTGTTCGAAGCAACAGAGATCGAGCTGTACGTCGTCGCGATGGATCTCTCCAACGGGCTGCCGGTGGTCTTCTGCAGGCGCACCACACCGATGGTCGAGGTCGCCGGCGCGGTGGCCGCCTCCTCGGCCATTCCAGGAGCGTTCCCACCCGGCCGCGGAGTGTTCCACTCCGACGACGAGGGCGCCGTGGTGCACCAGTTCGTCGACGGCGGCACGTGGGCCAACTACCCGTCGTTCGTCTTCCAGGACCGGTCGTTTCGCGCCTGGTTGCGCAGCGCCAGCCAGGCTCGCGGCCAGTGGGCCGACACCGACGACGAGGCGTGGCAGCGAGAAGCCAACCGGCCGGTCGTCGGCTTCATCCTCGGCAACCCCGAGCCGCTGGAGCGCCGCCAGGCCGCCGGCCTGGTGCCACTGCGCTCGGCCGACGTGAACCGTCGGTTCGATCAAGGCCCCACCTACACGTCGCCGAAGCGACCCGTGTACCTCGTCGGCGCCGTGCTGTCCAGCGATTGGGCGCGACTGCTCGTCGGCCTGGCGATGGCAGTGTGGGTGGCACTGAGCCTGGCCACCATGCCGGTCGGGGTGCGGCGGTTCTCCACCTGGCTCGCCGGCTGGTTGCCCGACTGGTTGTACCCCGTGGCGCTGGTGGGCACGTTGTCGATGGTGGTGTTGGCGGCGGTCGTTGCCATCGGGCTGATGGCCGTGCTGGTGCTGGTCGGGCGACTGGTGGCCGACACGCTGCTGCCCTCGATGCAGGCATTGATCGGCGTGCCCACCAGCGTCGCGCCCTGGATCGGTCTCGGCGACGACTCGGTGGTGCTGCGCGTGCCCCACATCGGCCTGAAGACAACCGACTTCGCAGTCACCGACGCGGCACGACTGGCAGCGGTGAAGGCCGCTCATCAGTGCGTGTGCGCCCAGCTCGACGATGCCACCACCAGCGCCCGGCTGGAGGCGCTGTTCAGTGGAGTGCCGGGCCCGGCGGAGCAACTGCGGCTGGAACCTTCGACGGCCGCTCCAGCGGTCTCACCCAACGAAGTCTCGCTGGGCGGCATCCTGGCCGCTGTCATCGCGACAGCAGTCGTCGGTGGCCTCGGCTGGTGGGGCACCAACTCTGCAGGCATCGCCGGCATCGAGGTCATCACCCTGGCGGTCGTCGGTGGGCTCCTGGTCGGTGGAGCAGCGCTCGTGTACGTCGGCGGTCGGGCCGGCACTCGGTCGGCCACTCGTGCACGCTACGGAGTTGGCGCTTCGGCGCGACGCCCGCATCGAGCGGGTGTCGTCGCGATCGTCGCAGGAGTGGCGGCCCTCGTGGCCGGCGCGGCGCTCTCGATGGTGACGATGGACGACCGCGCCGACGACACCAGGGAGGCGAAGGTGCTCAGCGCCCAGGCCGGCACCGGGTCCGACGACAACGACGCAGACCACGACGACAACAAAGACGACAACAACAACGACAACAACACCTACATCGTCGCCGTCGAGGGCCTCGCGGCACCGGTCACCGTGATCTCCGATCGCCACCTGCGCCTGAGCGAGGCGGTGTTCGTCCGGCTCGATGCCGACGCGGAGACGGCGCGACTGGTGGGTGCACTCGACGACGGCAGGTTCGGTGTAGCGGTGGTGTGCTGGATGCTGGGCCTCGGCCTCATCACCTCCGGCGTACGGCGCCGGCGCTGGGACACGCGATGCGCACGACTCGGTGGCCTCGTCGCGCAGTGGCACCCGCGGTGAGATTGCGTCGAGCACGGAGGTTGCACCGCCGCAGCGCTGCCGATCACATCGTGCAAGGGCTCTGGATCGGCGATCGGCTGGGCGTGATGCAGCGCTGCTCGATCAGGTCGTTCCTCGCCGCAGGTCACCCATACCACCTGTACACCTACGGCCCCGTCGAGGGCGTGCCGGCGGGGGTGACCGTTCTCGATGCCAATGCGTTGATCCCCGCCGATCGAATTTGGCGGTACCGCGACTACGACACCCCCGCTGGCTTCTCGAACCAGTTCCGCTACCACCTCCTCGACGAGCGAGGTGGCACCTGGGCCGATCTCGATGTGATCTGCCTCCGCCCGCTTCCCGACGACCCGTACCTGCTGCCGGCACAGACACTGGCCGAGGCTCCTGCGGCGACCTGTCTTCTGCGCGCGCCGCAAGGATCGGAGCTGCTGCGACGCGCCCGAACAGCGGCCGAAGCGGTCGACCCACGAACGGCCATCTGGGGTACCACCGGGCCGGCGCTGATGTCGCGGCTCGTCGACGAGTTGGGGCTGGCGCTGCTACCAGTCGCTGCCGTGTGCCCCATCGACTACCTCGACTGGCAACTGGTGCTCAGCACCGACGAGCAGGAGCGGGCCGACCTGCGGCGACGCACCGACGACTCGTTCGCAATCCACCTCTGGCACGAGATGTGGCGACGATCGGGGCTCGATGGCAGCGAGTCGGTACCCGGCAGCCTGTACGCAGATCTCGTCCAACGGTTCGGGGTGGCGTTTGATTGACCACCGGCACCAGTGGTCGAGCCGTGTTCACAGGTTGCGGCGCAGCAGCGAGTGCACTCGCTCCCAGTGCTGCTCGGAGGCAGCCCGGTTGTAGCGCTCGGTGCCTGGCGGCGCGTAGCCGTGCACCGCGTCGGTGTAGAAGTCGAACGCGTACCGCACGCCGCTGGCGTCGAGCTCGCTGCGCACCACCGCCAGCTGCTCCGGCGGGGCGGTGGCGTCGTTGTCGGCCCAGCCCAGGTAGACCTCGGCCTGCACGGCCCGCAAGCCCAGGTGTGGCGAGTCGCTGGCGTCGCGCACCATCCATGCCCCGTGTATCGACGCGGCAGCGGCGACCCGGTCGGGAAGGGCCTTCGCCAGCGCCAGCGACAGCCCGCCACTCATGCAGAAGCCCACCACACCCACCTTGCCACCGCGTGCTGCGGGGTCGGCAGCCGCCGTCGCCAACAGCGCGTGCGCGTCACCGATGATGTTCGTGGGGGTGACGCCCGCCATCAGGTCACGGCGAGCGTGCATGTCTTCGTCGCTCATACCGAACTCGCGGAAGGGGCCACCGCGGTAGAAGAGGTAGGGAAGCATCACGTAGTAGCCGGCCGTCGCAAGGCGCGAGGCCATGTCCTTCAGTGCCGGACGGATGCTGGGTGCGTCCATCAGGTACAGCACGACCGGGTGTGGGCCCTCGTGCTCGGGATGGAAGATGAACGTCTTCATCTCGCCGTCAGATGTGTGGATGTCGACTTCGCGCTCGATCACCGGTGAAGTCTTCCACCCTGCGCGAGAGCAGCGATGGTCGGCGTAGCCTCGCGGCATGACCATCGAAGGTGAGTACGTTCCGAGTACCAGTGCGTGGGTGCGCGAGCAGGTCGCGGCCTACGAAGCGTCGGGCGGCACAGAGGCCAACACCCTGCGCGACACCGGCATCCCCGTCATCGTGGTGACGATGAGAGGCAGGGCCACCGGGTCGGTGCGCAAGATCGCGTTGATGCGTGTCGAGCACGGCGGCGAGTACGCGTTGGTGGCCTCGATGGGCGGCGCCCCCACCAACCCGGTCTGGTACCACAACCTCGTCGCCGACCCGCACAACGTGATGGTGCAAGATGGGCCGGCACCCTTCGAGGTCGATGTGCGCGAGGTCACCGGCGACGAGCGAGCGGCTTGGTGGGAGCGTTCGGTCGCGGTGTTCCCCAACTACGCCGACTACCAGGCCAAGACCGCCCGCACCATCCCGGTGCTGGTCGCCTCCCCGCGCTGACGCTGCTCTGCTGGCGATCGCACCGGCAGGTGTCAGCCAAAGGTCGTGACGACGTAGAAGCAGGAGGCGTAGGCATCACCGCGACCCAGGGTCCACGTGCCGGTGAACGGCGAGATGCCGCCGCTGGTGGCCTCCACCAGTACGTCGTACACACCGGACGGCACCTGCAGCTCCAGCATCGGCACATCGGTGCGGCACGAGGACGGTCCGACCAGGTCGTACTCGCCGGAGGTGGCCGAGGCTGCCAGAACCTCGATGCGGCTCTCCGGTCCGCTCATCACGATCCGCAGTTCTTCGGGTGAGTCGTTGTAGATGACGACCGAGGCGAGCGAACTCCCGCTCCCTCCGGTGTCGACCGGTTGCGGCAACGAGCCTGCGCCACCCTGCTGCGCCTCGGCGATCAGGCTGCGCGCCAAACCGTCGCGCGCTGCGACCAGACGGTCGTCGGTCGGCGCGTTGTCGATGAACCACTGATAGCGCTCGACTGCACCGGAGTAGTCCTGGAAGAACTCGGCGGTCTGCGCGCAGGTGAGTGTGATCGTCGGGAGGAACCCAGCACGCCCGGCGATCGCCGGCTCGCTGCGCAGTTCGGCGAGGTGATCACAGGCCGCATAGTTGGCGATGAGGGCTCCCTCGACCGCCGTTGCCTCAGGGCGAGCGGGAAAGTGCGCAAGGAACGCGATCTGCACGTCGGCGAGCACGACGGGGTCGGCGGCGGCAGATGACATGCACTGCTGCAGGAAGGCGGCGAGCGCATCGTCGGCGTCGCTGAGGCTGGAGAGGTCCATCAACCGCTCCAGGTCGGAGCAGGCCAGCGGGTTGCGCAGGACGATGCTCTCCGCGGCAGCGAGTGCCTCGGAGTCCGTGGCCGATTGCAGCACGAGCACGGCAGTCGCGTAGGCATCAGCGCCGCGGCCGACGCTCTCGAACGTGTCGGCACACCACAGGCGGAACTGCGGCACGTCGACCGACTGCAAGATGCCGGCCACTCCGAACGCGTCCAGGTTGTCGCAGTTCTCCTCGGAGGCGGCTTCGATGCCGTTGCTCGAGGCCAGCATCGCAGCGACCCGCCCACCCACGGATGCACTCAGCGGTGCGTCCGAGTGTTGCGCGACGAAGTCGGCGTAGCGACTCAACGCCTCAGCGGGATCAGCTTCGGCGACGAGGTCGATGGCCAGCAACTCGCGGCACTCGGCTCGCTCCTGCGTGGCCTGCGCCACGACCCCTGCCGTGTCGATCAGCCGACCGTCATCGAGCAACGCGTCGTACTCGGCGATCGCCACTGCGCAATCGGCGGCGACGTACGCCTGGTGCCCGGCGTCGAAGCGCTTGCTGTCGCGTCGGTCCTGCAGCACCACGACGGTGACCAGCGCGGCGAGACCAACCACGGCAACCGCAGTGACCACCAGTTTGACGACGAGCACCGGGTCTCGGTGCCGGCGTGCCCTCGGGCTGCGAAGCGCTGCTGGCGCCAAGACGACCACTGGCGGGGCTGCAGACGCGACCGGCAACGCCGCGGGCTGAACCGGCGCGGCCGCGGTCGGTGGCGGCAGCTGCGGAGTCCGGCCGGGCTCACTCGCCGCAGCCTCGATCACCATCGCTGCGTCGTGCTGATCCCGCCGGCGGAACCACAGGTGGACCGCGAGCGTGAACGCCAGGAACGACACCACCGTGACGAGCGCCACCCGCACGTTGGTCGACTCGAGCGACTGCGCCAGGCTGCCGCGAGGGTTGATCAGCGTGTGGAAGAAGAGCGCTGTCACGGTGAGCATGACGATCCACCACGCAAGGCGGTGGTGCCGTCGCAACGTGGCACCCTCGCTGCCGGGGAACGCCACCATGTTGGCGAACAGGTTCTCGACCGCGACGGCGAACACCAGCACCAGCAGCGTCACGGCAGCGGAGATCGCGCTCTGCCCAGCACCACCGCTGCCGTCGAGCGCAGCATCCAGAGGGGTCGCGAGGACCCATGCGCCCAGTCCGACGGCGCCGGTGGTCAGCAGGCCAACTCGGGCGAGTCGCAGCTCGCTGCGCTCATCCACCTCGTCCTCGAGCGAGAACGCCTCTGGTGTGCCGATCATCAGCCCAGGGACGAGTTGGGCGAACTTCGTCAGCACCACAGAGCCGACGGCGAAGAGCACGAGTGCCGGCTTCACCGCCAGACGTGCCGGCACGCCCCAGTGATGGGCAGCGCGCAACTCGACCATGTCATCGGTAGTACCCACCAAACCGAAGGCGATGGTCATCGCGACCAGCACGAAGAGACCCGACGTGGTCCACGGGCGCCATCCGTCCTCGAGGAACGAGAACAGCACTCCGTAGAACAGCAGCACGCCAACGACCCGCACGGCCGAGGCACCGCGGCCCAGCCGCTGATCGAGTGCGCTGTCGCCTGCGGTCCACCATCGACGCAGCGCGCGGGCCGGTCGCAGCACCTGCTCCAGCGCATCCTCGTGACGCACGAGTGTCGTGTTGAGCAGCCGCATCGCGATCGTCAAGACGATTACGGCAACTGCGGCGAGCACAAGGTTGGCGACGGCGACGGACGGCTCGGTCGAGATGTCTCCGATGGTGGGAATGTTGTTCGCAACGGACGGCGAGAACGTGCCGCCGGCACGGTACACACCCCGGCGTGGCGAGACCGAGCGCCGCGGCAAGATGCGCATCGACGCGGCGGGCGACCGCGAGGAAATCCACGCCCGGCGCTCCGCTACCGACGTGTTGGGTCATCATCACCACCACGTACTCACCCCTCAGCGCAAGGAGGAACTGCGAGGTGGCGGAGGTCCAGGGCACCCCGAGGATGTTCGTCACGGTCGCGAGATCGGAGGTGAGCCGGCTGTCGACGGTGAATCCCACGGACGCCTCGCCGATCCCGGCCGTGTCGATGATCCGTGGTTCGCTCTGCTCGACGTAGAGGGTGAACGACGGCATGAGGTCGTCGGCGAGCGCCGACGAGTCGGCCATCTCGCGCGACATGCCGACTCGCTCGGGCGCGATCAGCGGACCGACCACGACCAGCTCCAGCAACTCGTCGCCGGAGTCGCTGGCATAGACGAGGTACTGCTGCAGGGAAGCCTCCGCGAGCGACCGTTCCAGCGCTTCACCCACCTGCTTGGCCGAGCCGCCAACCTCCACCAGGTCGGAGTCCGGCACTGCTCGGAAGCCGGAAGGGAGGTCAGCGAGCTCGATCTGTACCGAGGTAAGGTCGGGCTCGCCGGCGAGTGCGTGAACCGACAGCGGCGCCAGCACGAATGCAAGGCACGCGGCCGCTGCACAGAGCCGGGCGCGGCGGTTCATGACTCACCGGCCCCTCACCGAGCTCCGGCCATGCGCAACCGCGCCACCAACAGGTCGGCGTCTCCGCGATGTTGCTCCAACAAGACGAGCGGCAGCCGCCCCACCCGCCCGTCGACGATCACCGGCAGCTCCAGCTGCAAGCGCCGACGACCGGCGAACAGCGGGATCAGCGCGAACGGGCCGATCAGGAGCCACCACGCCAGCAACCCGTAGTTGACCGTCGAACGAACGTGGCGGATCTCGTCCGCACGCACCACCAGCGTCGCCGACTCGGCACTGTGCACCAGGACGCCTTTCCAGATCAGCAGACCGATCATCGAGCCGAAGGACAGCACCATCAGCACCCCGAACAGTGCAGGCACGTCGGCGCCGTCGGCGCGACCGAGGTTGATGAACATCGCCATGACGAGGCTCGCCACCATCACGACGGAGAGGAGCAACTGGCCGATCCGAAACGCCATCAGCGTCGCCGGCGGGTAGAACTCGCCGGTGAAGGTGAACGTGCCGGCCGGCGCTTCACCGACGAAGACCGTGCTGCGCGACCCACTCGCCGCACCCCGGTACGAACGCAGTGCCACGGGCGCGACGGAGACGGTGGGGGCGGGGGCAACCTGCACCGGCATCACCGCGGGCGGGGGGAAGGAACCAGACCTGATCGTCACGACGGTCGACCTCCTGGGCATCTCGAACTCCATGCCCACATCAATCGTGTGCCGTGCTGGGTTGCACCACCAGAGCAGATCGTCCCCGGCAGCCGGCCGCGACTGGACGGGCGTCGTCAGCTCGTGCGTTCGACGCGGATGCCGCCCGACACCGTCTTCAGACGCAGGCGAACGGGCCGCCTGTCGGTAGTGGTCGCCGGTGCCGGCTCGGGCAACGATGCTCTGCCGCTGACGGTGGAGATGTCGGCCTCTACGCGGATGCCCGACGGCAGACCGATGCGTACGTCGCCGGAGATGGAACGGACGGAGATCTCGGAGCCGTCGCAATGACCGATGCGCGCCGACCCGCTGGTGGAGCCCACCGCCAGGTCGCCCGCACACCGCTCCACCCGCAGGTCGCCGGATGTGAGCGAAGCATCGAGCCGCCCGCCAACCGTGGTGACCGAGCAATCACCGGAGATGGTTGTGATGGTTGCGTCGCCCTCGACTGCGTTGCAGGTGACTTCGCCCGACGCGGTGGTCACATCGAGCCGCAGCGAGCGATCGACGTCGACGTCGCCGGAGGCGGTGCGCACCCGCACGGTGCCGAGGTTGCCGGAGAGACGAACCTCTGCCGAGGCAGTCTCCACGTTGACGTCGGTGCCGCGCGGAACAACGGCCACGACGCGACAGCTGCGCCCGCGCATCGACCAACGCGAGGGATGTCGCACCGCCACCCGATCGCCGGTCTTGGAGATCTCGAAGTCGGCGGCGGCCGCCGACTCGAGCTCGACCTGGAGGATGCCGGCATCGCCGACGTGCACCTCGACCACGCCGACGGGCACACGGAGATCCAGTGCAGGGTGTTCGCCTACCGACCACTGTTCGCGACGGTTCATGACGTTCCTCTACAGATCGAAGCTATGGGTGACGCTGAACCCTTGGCCGGGCGCCACCTTACGGGCACGCTTGGCCAGCGCATCGAGCACCCAACCGTTGACGGATGCTCCGGCAGTCTCGGCGGCATCCTCGATGAGCGTCTTCAACGTCGGCGACACGCGCAGCGTGATGCGCGCATCGAGGTCTTCGGCCGGCCCCGCGTCGACGACCGCCGCCTGCTCGGTGATGCGCAAGGTGGGGTCGCCGTCGAGCAGCACCAGGTCGACCGTGCGGTCGGGAAGCTGCGCACGTACTTCGCACGCGGCCTGCTCGGCAAGCTCCAACGCCGCTTGCCGAAGGGCCGGCGCCAGCGCCCGTACGAGGTGATCGAGGGCTTCCTCCACCGCGACATCGCCGCCGGCGAGTGGCCCCTGGGCGGCGAGCGCCGCCTGTACGGCGTTGACCACAGGTTGCACCTGCATGACGGGTTCAGCCCCAGCGGCGATCGTCGGGCCGCATCGGATCGCGGCGCGGGCGGCTCTGCTGGCTCAGCCGGCGCATGCGTTCGGCGTGCCACGCGGCGATCAGCTCGGGGTTGTTGTGGAAGGGGGACATCATCAGCTCCTCTCGGTGATGTCATGATGATGTCACAATGATGTCACCCTGTCAAGAAGGATCGAGAGATCCCGCCGGGCGGAACTCCAGTCCCTCGAACTGGCCCGTGTTGCGCCACGCGTCGATGTAGCTGAAGTAGGCCACTGGGCCCTCCGGGTAGCCGCTGGCACCCAGGCGTTCCTTGCGGCCCATCGGGCGGCCCTCGTTGTTGTAGTACCCGGGCGTGCAGTCAGGGTTGCCGCCGAACGACCGCGGGTTGCTCTCCAGCAGGTCGATCCAGGCGTGCTCGGCAGCAGCCGTCGCCTCCACCTGCTGCGCCCCCAATGCGAGCGCGTGACCAATGATCGAGGCGATCGTGGAACCGGCTTCGGTGAGGTTCTGGGTGATGTTGGAGATCAGGTTGGCACCCTGGCCGGGCCCGACGATGAACAGGTTGGGAAAGCCGTGCACGTTCATGCCGTGCAGGCTGTGCATGCCCTGCACCCAGTGGTCGGTGAGGGTTTCGCCGCCGCGACCCACCGTCTCGAAGCCCGCCCGGCGAGCGGCGGCGGTACCCACCTCGAAGCCGGAGGCGAAGATGAGGCAGTCGAGGTCGTAGTGCACCCCGCCCGCCCACACCCCGGTCTCGTCGATGCGCTCCACTCCTTGACCATTGGTGTCGACCAGGTGTGCACCTGGCTCGTTGTAGGCCTGCAGGTACTCGTCGTGGAAGCACGGGCGTTTGCACAGCTGGCGATACCACGGCTTGAGCGCGGCAGCGGTTGCCGGATCGTTCACCACCGCGTCGACGCGGGCGCGGATCTCGGCCATCTTCTCGTCGTCGCTGTCCTCGTAGGCGCGCAGCATCGTCTCCGGTGTGAACTCGGCGCCGGCGCCGATGAGCGCGACCACACGATCGCGGATGCGCTTGGAGATGTCGGTCCAGCCATCCATCACCAGGTCTTCGTCGGCGAAGCCACCCGTCTGCAGGGTGGCGAAGTTGGTGAGCCATCGCTGCTGCCAGCCCGGCGCCAGTGTGGCGAACCACTCCGGGTCGATGGCGCGGTTGTTGCGCACATCGATCGACGACGGCGTTCGCTGGAAGACGAACAGCTCGCCGGCATCGCGAGCCAGGTGGGGGATGCACTGCACCGCGGTGGCACCGGTGCCGATGATGCCCACGCGCTTGCGAGCGAGGTTGACCATCGGGGCGCCGGCCGGATCGCCCCCTGTGTACTCGTAGTCCCAGCGGCTGGTGTGGAACGCGTGACCGGCAAAGGTGTCGATGCCGGGAATGCCGGGCAGCTTCGGGCGGTGCAGCGGCCCGGTGCCCATGGCGACGAACCTGGCACGGATGCGATCGCCGCGATCGGTGTGGATGATCCAGCGCGAGGATTCGTCGTCCCACTCCAGCTTGCTGACCTGTGTGGAGAACAGCGCGTTGTCGTAGAGACCGAAGGTGGTGGCGATGCGCTTCGCGTGGCCGAAGATCTCTGGTGCGAACACGTACTTCTGGCTGGGCATGTGCCCCGTCTCCTCCAGCAGCGGCAGGTACACCATCGCTGCGGTGTCGCACATCGCTCCGGGGTAGCGGTTCCAGTACCAGGCGCCTCCGAAGTCGCCTCCACCTTCGATGAGGCGCACGTCGGCGATGCCCGCCTGCTTGAGCCGGGCGCCGGTGACCAGGCCGGAGAACCCACCGCCGATGAAGGCCACGGTGACCTCGTCGAACAGCGGCTCGCGCTCGACGCGCGGCACGTACGGGTCGTCGAGGAAGTGCGCGAAGCGACCGGTGGGCTCCAAGTACTGCTCGTTGCCATCGGGTCGCACGCGCTTGTCGCGCTCCTCGCGATACTTCGCTCGCAGCGCCGCTTGCTCGGCCGTCTCGGTTGCGCTCATGGGCCGGATGGTACGTGAGCGATTCATGGCCACTCGGGTCGAGCGCTCCCGCGCGAGACTTCGACGGCGATGAACGTTGCACCCGACCACACCCGCCTCACGAGCGAGCGGCTCGCGGTGGTCGGCGATGGGCGCATGGGTCGAGCGCTGGTGAGCGCGCTGCCGGCGGCGCACGGCCCGTTCGGTCGCGGATTCGACGGCACGGGGTTCGACGCCGTGCTGCTGGCGGTACCCGACGGCCAGATCGCGGTAGCGGCCTCGGCAATCACCAATGGACCACTCGTCGGGCACTGCGCTGGAGCGCTGGGCCTCGACGTGCTGGCGCCACACGAAGCGTTCGGGCTGCATCCGTTGATGACCGTCACCCACGAGGGCGCAACGTTCGCGGGCTCCGGCGCGGCGGTCGCCGGCACCACAACACGTGCACTGCAGTTGGCCCGCCGACTTGCTTCCCAACTGGGCATGCATGCGGTGCAGATCGCCGATGCCGACCGCACCGCCTATCACGCCGCCGCGTCGATCGCCTCCAACTTCCTCGTCGTGCTCGAGGATGCCGCCGAAGCGCTGCTGCGCACCGCCGGAGCCGATCGCACCATCTTGGTGCCCCTCGTGCGGGCCTCGTTCGAGAACTGGGCGGCGTTGGGCGGCCGCCAGGCGCTCACCGGTCCGATCGCCCGCGGTGACGAAGCCGTGGTGTCGGCGCAGCGAGCGGCAGTGGCCGCACGCACTCCCGAGCTGCTGGCGCTGTTCGATGCGATGTGCGAACGCACACGAGCGTTGGCGGCCCGCACGGTCGACTGACCGAGCGGCACGATTTCCCGCCGACGAACCAAACCCTTGCGCTCGCAACGTCGTGCCATGTGCGTACTCACTCGCCCATGCACAACAGCAACGAACAAGGAGCATCACCATGAGCAACTCGACCTTGAACAGCCTTCGCCGCCGGCTCGGCAACCGAGCCGCAATCATCCTCGCCGGATCGATCGGCTTCGCCATCGGGGGCGTCAGCCTGGCCGCAGCCAACAGCTCGGACAGCCGGGCGGACGACAACCCGTCGTCGTCCGTCGCTGTCAGCCCGAACTCGGTCGACGACGGTTCCAGCCCGGCCTCGGACGACGACAGCTCGAGCACGTCCGTCGACGACACCACCGGTTCGGTTCCTGACTCGATCGACGACACCTCCAGCTCCACCCCGGTGTCGGTGGACGACAGCACATCCAGCTCCACGCCGGGCAGCACACCCGGCACGACCCCCGGCAGCACGACCCCCGGCAGCACACCCGGCACGACCCCGGGCACGACACCCGGCACGACCCCGGGCAGCACACCTGACACGACTCCGGGCAGCACACCTGACACGACTCCCGGCAGCACACCCGGCAGCACTCCGGTCACGACCCCCGGCAGCACCGTCCCGGCTCAATCGTTGCCGGCGCCGTTCACCGAGACGTACACCTCCGCCGGCGGCTCCATCACCGTCAGCTGGAGCGGCACCGCCTTCACGCTCGGCTCGGTCACGGCCGCCGAGGGATACTCCGCCGAGGTCAAGGACAGCCGCTGGGACCGAGTGCGGGTCGAGTTCAAGGGCGACGATGGCGACTCGCGCATCGAAGTTCGCATCAGCGACGACGACGGCAGCCTGCGAGTGCGCATCGACTGACCCGCCCGCCGGCACCACCGCGCACGCATCTCCGGTCGGCCCGCTGCCACACTCGATGTGGCAGCGGGCCGACCGGCGCGCTCGAACAGGGTCGGTGCCAGAGGGTGGCAGACTGCATCGATGCAACGTGCGGCAGTCGCTGTGATCGTGAGTGCAGCCATCTCCATCGTCGCCTGCTCGGGCACCGACTCGCTGGTCGACGTGCCGCAGCCACCCACCACCCTGGCGAGCGTGGCACCCACGAACCCGGCTCCCTCCAGTGCGACCACCGTCGCGACGGGTTCCGCATCCACCGACTCGCCCACCACCGAGTCGCCCACGACCGTCGCCACCACCACCGAGCCGGCGAGCATTCGCTTCACCCCGCAGACCTTCGTCGATCCCGCGGCCAACGGCGTCACGGCCGTGTCGGTGCTGGTGCCCACCGGCTGGCAGGCCTCGGGCAGTGTTCAGTGGCTGCCGCTGTGGAGCCGGCTGGCATTCCTGCAGACGCGCGTCGCCGACCCGGTGTCGGGCATCACCGTCGATTGGTTGCCCATCCAGGACTTCATCTACTTCACCGCACCGGCCGGCTTCGACGTGCCGATCGGCGGCAACTACCAGGGCAAGGCCTATGTGCCCCCGATCATCGATCCCGTCGAGTTCGTCCGCCAGTTCTGGGTGCCCAACGACCTTGCCGAGCTGGCCGGCGCGCAGCTGGTGTCGGGTGTGGAAGTTCCGGCCATCGCGCAGGACTTCCTCACGCAGTTCGGGGGCCCCGGCGAGGCACATGCCTACCGCCTGCGGTACTCGTACATGCGCGACGGCCAGGCGTGGGAGCGCGACGTCTCGTTCGCACTGCTGTTCACCAGCAACGGTGACATCACGTCGTGGTACGTGAACTACGCGCACACCGCGAGCGCCCCGCAAGGCGAGCTGGATCGCAACGCGGGCATCATCTCCACCATCATCGCCAGCCGCATCTCCACCCCGGAGTGGGAAGCCAACTACCGGCTCGTCGGCCAGCTGTTCCGGCAGGGCCTGCAGCAGCAGATGGCTGACACCGTTGCCTTCGGGGAGCTGCTCGCGCAGTACCGCGCCGAGAGCGCTCGGTTGCAGCAGCAAGTGGTGAACGAACGCCAGGCATCCCAAGACCGCCAAGCCCAGTTCGTCCGCGAGACCCTGGGTGGCGTCGACACCTACGTCGACCCGATCAACAACACGCTGGTGCAGCTGCCCTCCACTTGGGACACGTACTGGGTGAACAGCCAGGGCGACTACCTGGCTGTCGACGACCCCGGCTTCGACCCCAACACGTTGAACGACGGCACCTGGACGCAGCTCGACGTGAACGACGGCTGATCGGGCGACACGCGTCAGCCGTTGGTGACGGCCAGCAGTGCCAGCAGCGCATCGCGCAAGGTGTTGCGATGGGCCAGTGAGTCGTGGATGAGATGGCCGGCTCCTGCCAGCATGCGAACCGCCACATGAGGGCTGTACTGAGCCAGCCGTTCGATGTCGATGGCGCGTACCACCGCGTCAGGTGAGGCGGCGTCGGCGGCGAGCACCGTCGCCGGCACCGGGATGGTTGCCGCCGGGTCGAACGACGTGATCATCGAACCGTCGAGCACCGGGTCGAGCACGGTGGCGTCGAGCTGCAGCATCGCCACCGCCATGGCTCGAATCGCGTCGGGGTACATCGTGTCGCCGAGCGTGCCACCCGCCGGACGGGGGCCGGCGGCGACGATGCCGGTGAGTTGCTCCACCGACATGCCGCTCTGCTGCAACCTGGGAACGCCCTGGCGAATCAGCTGAAACGCACCGAGCAGCGTGTTGCCGTCGTGCTCGCCCTGCAGCTGGTCGCGGCTGGCAAGCGCCGGGTCTTCGAGCAGCAGACCGCGTACCAGGTCGGGGCGTTGCTGCGCGAGCGCCGCCGCGGTGCCGCCGCCCAACGAGTGGCCGAGCACGAACGCGGGGCCTCCGGCGAGCTGCTCGCAGACGGCGATGGCGTCGGAGAGGTACGACGGGAAGTGGTAGGTGCCCGGCGCACGACCCGACTGCCCGTGCCCACGGAAGTCGAGCCGCAGGATGCGATGCGTGTCGACCAGGTGCGGCACCAGCCAGTCCCAGGTGGTGGTGCACGACGTGATGCCGTGCAGGACGAGCACCACCGGGGCGTCATGCTGCCCGTCATCGGCCACGTGCAGTGCTACTCCGTCGTTGTCGATGAACATCCGCGCAGCGTACCGACCGGCAGCGAGCTGCTAATGAGTGGGCATGACGAACCCCATCCCCGGCACTCAGGAGTGGCTCGACCTCGTGATCGAGGAGGTGGTCGACCCTGCGCGACCGATCGTCGACCCGCACCACCACCTCTGGCCAGCGGGTGGCGCGTTGCCCTACGGGCTCGACGAGTTGCACAGCGACGTCGACGGCACCAGCAGCGGCGGCGGCCACCGCATCGTGCGCACGGTGTTCGTGGAGTGCGGCGCCGCCTACGACCATGCAGCACCCGAGCACCTGATGTCGGTGGGCGAGACCAGCTTCGTCGCCGGCGAATCGGCGCGCGACCCAGCCCACCTCATCGGTGGCATCGTGTCATCGGCCGATCTGCGCCGGCCCGATCTCGACGAGATCCTCGACGCTCACGCCGAAGCCGGCGGCCACTTGTTCAAGGGCATCCGTCACGCGCTGTCCAGCGCAGAGCACCCCGAGGCGCTGCGCATCCCGGGCCGGGCACCTCGCGACCTCGCCACCGACCCCTCGTTTCGCCGCGGTGTCGGGCGGCTGGGCGACCGCGGCCTCACCTACGACACATGGCACTACCACTACCAGAACGGCGACTTCCTCGATCTCGCGCGTGCGGTACCGCAAACCACGATGGTGCTCGACCACTTCGGCACACCGCTGGGAGTGGGCCCGTATGCGGCGCGGCGCGACGAGATCCGGGCCGGCTGGCGCGACACGATCGCCGAGATCGCCCGCTGCCCGAACGTGGTCGCCAAGCTCGGCGGGCTGGCGATGCCCGACAACGGCTTCGAGTGGCACACCGCCCGACGACCGCCCACATCCGACGAGTTCGTCGCCGCCCAACGCGACTGGTACCTGCACACCATCGACTGCTTCGGCCCCGACCGGTGCATGTTCGAATCGAACTTCCCCATCGACCGGTGGTCGCTCTCCTACGGCGTGCTGTGGAACGGGCTGAAGAAGATCGCTGCCACCTTCTCCGCGACCGAACAGGATGCGATGTTCCGAGGCACCGCCAGCAGCGTCTACCGCCTCGCGGCTGCGTGACCGAGCCACACCATGCAGCTCACACCGATCACCACCACCATCGGCTCCGAGGTCAGCGGGGTCGATCTGTGCGCCGACCTCACTGCAACCTTGGGCGAGCAGATCCACGATGCCCTCGTCGAGCGCGCCGTGCTCGTGTTCCGCGATCAGCCGATCGACCCGCAGACGCACCTCGACCTGGCCGCCGCCTTGGGCGAAGTGGGCGCGACGCATCCGCTCTACCCGTCCGTCACCGGGTTTCCGCAGGTGAACATCATCCCCAACGACGCTGCTCACCCGCCGGAGTCGGAGGTGTGGCACAGCGACCTGTCGTGCAAGGCGAATCCACCGTTCGCGGCGGTGCTCCGCGCCGAGCTCATCCCACCGGTGGGCGGCGACACGCTGTGGGTCGACATGCGGGCAGCGTGCACTGCGCTCCCCGACGAGCTGCGCGCGCAGGTCGTCGATCGACGGGCGTTCCACTCGCTGGCGCACGGCTTCCGGTTCCTGGAGGGGTACGGGCACACCGACCGACAGCGGAGCCTCTCCACCACCAGCGACGACACCACCGCCGAGCACCCCGTGATCGTGCGCCACCCGGTGAGCGGCAGAGAGGTCTTGTACGTGAACGAGAGCTTCACCGAGCGCATGGTCGGCATGGGCGACGCTGCCGGCGCAGCCGTGCTCGAGCGCTTGTTCGCGTTCGCTCGTCACCCTCGGTTCCAGATGCGCCTGCGCTGGCGGCGCAACACGGTGGTGATCTGGGACAACTGGGCGACGCAGCACTTCGCCAGTGGCGACCACTACCCCATGTACGACCGCGAGATGCAGCGCGTCACCGTTGCCTCCAGTCGCCGAGGCGGCCTGTTCAGCAACCAACCCGCACCCGAACGCCGGTAGTTGGCGGTAGACGACTCGCTCGTATCGTGGCACCCGTGCCGTTGCCCGATGCCGAACATGCCACGATCGGCGAGCAGCAGGCGGGCACCAAGGGCGTCGCGACCGGGCGCGAGTTCATCCTGCTCGTCACCGCGCTCATGGCCACCACTGCGGTCGGCATCGACCTGATGCTGCCGGCGTTTCCCGAGATTCGCCAGCAGTTCGGCATGGCCCCCGACTCCACACAAGTCACGTGGATCGTCACGGCCTACTTCCTGGGCTTGGCGGCCGGCCCTTGGCTGTACGGGCCGGCCTCCGACCGGTTCGGGCGGCGCATCCCGCTGTTCGCCGGCCTGGCGCTGTACGCCGTCAGTGCCGCCACCGCAGCACTCGCGCCGTCGTGGCAACTGATCGTGATCGCGCGCTTCGTGTGGGGTGTGGGCGCCGCCGGCCCTCGCTCGCTGAGCGTGGCCATGATCCGCGACCGCTACGACGGCGATGCGATGGCGCGCCTGATGTCGATGATCATGGCCGTGTTCCTGCTGGTGCCGATCGTGGCTCCTGGCGTCGGTGCCGGGCTCATCGCCGTGCTGCCGTGGCGAGCCGTGTTCTGGTTCCCCGCGGTCGTCGCCGGGCTGCTGGCGTTGTGGGCCCGTCGGCTGCCCGAAACCCTGCCGGTGGATCGTCGACGACCGTTCACATGGCGCGCTGTCGGCCAAGCCGGCTTGGAAGTGGTGACGCATCGCCAGACGATGGCGCTCACCGTCGCGATCACGTTCCTGTTCGCCTCCATGACCGCCTACCTGGGCAGCTCCGAGGTGATCCTGGAGGACGTGTACGGGTACGGCGCCTGGTTCCCTCTGTTCTTCGGTGTCATCGCCGTGCTCTTGGCCATCAACTCGCTCAACAACGCCCGGCTCGTCGGTCGCCTCGGCGTCATCCCGCTCGTGCGCGGCCAGGCGATCATCGGAGTGGTGGCCGCGATCGGGCTGGTGGCCGTCTCCTTCACCGGCGATGGGCAGCCCAACTTCTGGCTGTTCACGTTGGCTCTGTGCGTGGTGCTGCCGCTGGTGCAGGGGCTGTCGCCGAACAGCAACTCACTGGCAATGGAGCCGCTGCCACACGTGGCCGGCACGGCGTCGTCCATCATCGCCACCGTCACGGCGGCTGGCGGGGCCTTGCTGGGCGGCATGGCAAGCAGCGCCTTCGACGGCACGGTGCGCCCGTTCGCGATCTACGTCCTCGTGTTCATCTCGCTGGCAGCGGCGAGCATCCTGTGGGGCACCGCCAAGCCGGTCAGCCGCTAGCGCCACCGCATTCCTCGTTCATCCAGTGGCGGGGCAAGCCGATGGGCGAGCCGTGCGGAGAGGGTGCGCGAGAGTTGACTGCGGTCGGCCCGTCCTCGACAAGCCCCTGGTGCAGTACTGTCGCGGCCTGTGGCGGCCCGGGGCGCCGAAGCAGGGAGGGCTCGTCATGGAACAGTTCGACGTGGTCGTGGTCGGTGGGGGCATCGCCGGGTCGTCGATCGCCGCCGCACTGGCACCTGCCGGCGTGAGCGTCTTGGTGCTGGAGCGCCAGACCACCTATCGCGACAAGGTGCGCGGCGAGTACATGCAGCCGTGGGGCGTCGCCGAGATGCTGCGGCTGGGGTTGGAGCAGACGCTGCTCGAGGCCGGTGGCGGATACACGAACGCCTTCGTCACCTACGGCGAGCACATCGACCCGGTCACCGCCGAGGCGAGCGCGATACCGCTGGGCATGTTGCTGCCCGACGTTCCCGGCGCGATGTGCGTCGGCCATCCCCAGGCATCCGAGGCGCTCAACACCTTGGCGCAGCAGCGCGGCGCCCACATCGTGCGCGGTGTGGGCGACGTCGATGTGATCGCCGCCCCCGACACTTCACCGATCGTGCGCTACGAGTTCGACGGCATCGTCTACGAGGTGCCGTGCCGGCTGGTCATCGGCGCTGACGGGCGGCAGTCGACCGTGCGCCGCGCACTCGGCATTCCGCTCGCGCAGATCGAGTCGCGGGCAACGCTCGGCGGGCTGTTGGTGAAGGACGCCGATTGGGGCAGCGACGCTGCCTTCCTCGGCAACGAGGGCAACCGGCACTTCCTCGCGTTCCCTCGCCCCAACGGGTACGTGCGGCTGTACCTGGCATGCGAACCTGGGCCAGCCACCGCCGGGCCCGAGCGCACGCAGCACATGCTCGACGCGTTCCGGTTGAAGTGCGTGCCCAACAGCGAACGATTGGCGAACGCGCAGCCGGCCGGACCGTGCTCGTTCTACGTCGGCACCGACGCGTGGACCGACCGACCGATGGCAGATGGCGTGGTGCTGGTGGGCGATGCGGCGGGTTGGTCCGACCCGCTGATCGGCGAAGGGTTGAGCGTCGCCATGCGCGACGCGCGAGCGGTCACCGACGTGCTGCTGGCCGGCGACGACTGGTCTGCTGCAGCGTTCGAGGGGTACGCCCAGGAACGATCGGAGCGCATGCGCCGGCTGCGAGTGGTGGTGCACGTGGCCACGGAGCTGCGGTGCACGTTCACCCCTGAAGGGCAGGCGCGGCGAGTTGCGTTCAGCGGGCAGATGATGTCGGACGGACTGATGCTGGGCCTGATGCTGTCCAGCCTCGCCGGCCCAGAGATGGGCCCCGCCGAGTCGTTCGAGGCGGAGAACGTGCAGCGAATCCTCGCATTGGCCTGAGGCCGGCACGGTTGTGTCGACTTCCTGACGGTTCCAACGTCGACCAGCCGACGGCGCGCATCTGCCACGCGGTGGACGATGCGGCCATGAACCACTCCGTCTTTGCCGCCAACTTCATCGCCCAAGGTCTCGAGCGTCGTCAGTTCCGCGATGCCAAGCCCCGCACCCCTCGCGCTGCCGAGCACGAGCAGAGGGCCCTGACCACATCGCCCAGCTCGAAGGTACCGCGGCAGGTGCCGTGGGCTCGCAGCTTCACGCGGCGCTTCGCGGCGTCGGAGTGAGCGACCGGGCGCGATCGAGCTGTCAGCGAGCAGCGCGGGCCAGGTGCGCGTGATCGACGATCGTCACCTTGCCGCGGCCGAGCACGACGACCCCTGCGGCTTGCAGCTCTTGCAGCACCTGGTTGGCGGTCTGGCGAGTGGTGCCGCACAAGCCGGCCAGATCGTCCTGGGTGAGCGGCAGCACATCGCCTGCGAAGACCTCCGCGAGGCGCACCAGATGCCGTGCGAGGCGCGTTGGCACCGACGTGTAGAGCACCTCCGACAGGGCAGCGGAGAGACGGCGCACCTCGCGCTGCGACGCGGTGAGCAACACCCGGTCGACCGAGGTGTGGTCGGCGCGCAACTGATCGACAACGGTGCGATGCAACGACAACGTCTCCACCGCATCGAGCGCCACGGTGGTGGCCATGCGTGGGCCAGGGTCGAGCACGGCAAGTTCTCCGAACAGGTCGCCCGGGCCGAGGATGCGCAAGGTGGCCACCTCACCGGCGGGGGTGGTGAGGCGTACCGCCACGTGACCCTTGTCGATGAGGTGCACGGAATCCCCCGGATCTCCCTCGCGGAAGATGGCTTCGTTGTGCCGGAACTTACGACGTCGCGCCATGGCCAGCACGGCCCGTTCGTCGCTCTCGGAGAGCTCGCGGAGGATGTCGAAGCGGGCCATGCGGGCACCGTACTGCGCCGCGTCGAGCGCCGCCGGGCCTCACCGCCACACTCGCACGGGCTGGAGTAGTTTCCCCAGGTGCTCAGACACGCGCTGCCACTCGAGGACCGATGAGCACCGCCGACAGCGGCCGCCAGCGAGGCAGTGCCGACGTCCATCGCTACCTCGTCAGCCACTTCCTCGCCGTCATCGGCGAGTGGGCTGCCCTCATCGGCCTGCTGGTGTATGCGTTCGAACGCGGCGGTGCACGCGCTGCTGGCTACGCGTCGCTTGCTGCGCTGGCGCCGTACCTGCTGCTCTCGGCCACCACGGCGCGGCTGGCACAGCGGCACCGTCCGGCAACCGTGCGGTGGTGCAGCCTTGCGGCCCAGACGCTCGGCTACGGCAGCGCCGCCGCGTGTGCGCTGGCCGAAGGCCCAGTGGTCATCGCCGTCGCTGGCACAGCGCTGGCCTTCACGGCGGTCACCGCCCTACGACCGGCAGGTGCCGTGCTGCTGCCGGCCCTGGTGCGCTCATCGCTCGAGCTGACGACGACCAACGTGCGCGTTGGTCACTGCGAGAGCGCGAGCGTGCTGCTCGGCCCGCTGGCGGCGACCGGGTTGCTGCAACTGGGCGGGGGCGGCATGGTGCTGATGGGTTGCACCGGGCTGGTTGCGTTGGCTGCCGCCACGGCAACGGTTGATGTGCGCCACGGCCCGCCGGCAGCCGACGACAACAACGACAACGACGACGACGACGACAACGACGACGACAACGACGAGGACAACGACACCGCGCAGTCGCGCCGCCCTCGTCGCACGCTCGCCGCCCGGCTGTCAGGCGCGCTGCTGAGCCCGTTCGCCAACGTCGTGCGGGTGGGTCGCCGGCCGGGTGCTCGTGGCGTGCTCGCTGCGGCCATGGGCCAATACGTGCTGGTCGGCGCGTTCGACATCATCCTGGTGGTGATCGCCGGCGAGCATCTCGATCTCGGGGCCGCTGGGGCGGGCATCCTCACCACGATGTTCGGTGCCGGCGCGTTCCTCAGCATCGGCGTGGCCGGGCGGGCAGTGCGCCGGCCAAGGCTCGCGCCCCAGATGCTCCTGGCACTGGCCCTCATCGCCACGGCGTGCATCGCGTTCGGAGCGCACATCACCTTGCTGATGGCGTGCCTGGCGCTGCCCGTTCTCGGGTGCAGCCGATCACTCCTCGACCTGATGGCGCGTGTGCTGCTGCAGCGATCGGCTCCACCGTCGCAGCTGGCCAGCGTGTTCGGAGCGCTGGAGACCAGCTCGGGCATCGGCCTGATCGCCGGCTCGCTGTTGGCGCAGACGCTGATCGCAGTCTCGGGCGCGAGTGTTGCACTGGTCGGCGTCGGTTGCGTGTACGGCGTGCTCGCAGTCTCGCTGATCCGGCCGTTGCGAAGCGCCGACGACGGAGCCGATGTGCCGGTTGTCGCGATGAGCCTGTTGCAC
>ERZ1026800.469-NODE-469-length-34714-cov-3.410501_pt1 | contig 34714 bp, 36 predicted proteins | sample MGYA00520873_ERZ1026800 | MGnify/ENA primary metagenome ERZ1026800 (study PRJEB33270, sample SAMEA104284475) | anaerobic digester metagenome | biome: Anaerobic digester microbiome; feature: mesophilic sludge digester; material: Anaerobic digester biomass | place...
GTGAAGATGAAGAAGCTGAACCACGGCCTCTGCGCAGGCACTTCTTCGGCAGCCGGCCAGGGTTGCTCCACGCTGATGAATACCCTGGGCGGTTAGAGCGCAGACTGCTTGCGGGTCGATTCGATCAGCCTGGCGAAGGAGAGCAGGTCCTTCCGGAACAGGATCTTGTTCGTGTTCAGGAAAAAGAGGCCGGATTTCCTCTCAGGGTCCTCCTTGTGTGACGCCCAGACGACCTTGCAGTACAGGGATATATCCGGATGTTCCTCCTGAGAGGCGATTGCAAGACGAACCACGGAGCCTACCGGAAAATCGGCACCATTCACGCAAACGCCTTCCTCGCAGGCATTGACGATGGAGATGGGTTTCACGATTTCCATGAGCTCCACTGACCCGCGGATGTTGTCAAGGCCGATCCTCTCGAATGCACGCTTTTCCTTCATGATGGACATTCTTCGATACTACCTTGAAAACACAGTATATGTCAAGCCATGATTCTCTCGGGAAGCTGCTTCCCCCTGTCGTACGGCATAAGGCGCAGCCCGGGAATCCACCCGGGACCGCTGCTTTTTTAGCTCTCTGGTGATCCTTGCCCTGTCTATTACCCAGTTGACCCATATGCGAAAATGAACTAAACTGACTAGTCAGTATGTTATGAACGAGGGATGATTGTGAAAGGCCCCAGGGTGTCTTCCGAGATCAGGAAGCAGCAGATACTCGCAGCGGCCAAGCGCTGTTTCCAGCGCAAGGGCTATGCCCAGACCACCATTGATGAGATCGCAGCCGAATACGGCATGTCCAAGGGCAGCATCTACTGGTACTATCCATCGAAGAAGGCGGTGCTCATCGATTTGTTCCGGGTATTTGTCGAAGAGACCCTGAACAGGATTCTCACCGAAATCGGGAGCATCCGCTCGGCAAGAGACAGGATCACTGCCATTGGTGAGCACTTGGCCCGGTCTCTGCAGGAAGACATCGAGCTCTACAGCGCGCTGATCGTGTTCTGGGAAAGCTCGTTTGTGGATGAATCCATCCGGGAGATGCTGCTGAAACAGTATCGCCTCTACGACCGGATCTTGACCGGGCTTCTCGAAGACGGTGAACGTGCCGGCGAGTTTGTCGTTCCGGACAAGAAGATCTATGCCGCACTTATGATCGCCATGATGGAGGGGGTCATCGTACGGCAGGTCCTGAGCAAGGACCTCGATCTGACTGAGATCTGCCGAAGCGTGTCCGGGGTCACGAACAGGCTCCTGCCGGAAAAGAAAAGTCAAACGCAGCCTGCGGGTTCTCCGAACACCGGGAAGGACGAAGGATAATCACGCGGAGATCCCCGGCAAGACTTCGAGGAGCCTGCCAGGGGAACGGCTGCCGCTGCCCGAGACTGTTTTTACCGGACGGATATTATTTATGCGACTGCTTTGGTGCGAGGAGGTATCATGTTGAGAGACAGACGTTTTCTGAAGAGAATTTCACTGGCGTGCATCGCCGTCCCCCTGGCGGGTGCGCTGGCATATCACGTATTCCTCAAGGGAGACGGCGACGCCCTGCCGGCGGGGATTGCATACGGGAACGGGCGGTTGGAGGCGACCGAGATCGACATAGCCACCAAGACGCCCGGGCGGCTCGCAGAGGTGCTCGTCGATGAGGGAGACCTCGTTGAGGAGAGCCGGATCGTGGCCAGGATGGACACCACAGCCCTCGAGGCACAGCTCAGACAGGCAGAGGCCGAGGTGGCCCGGCTCAGGCAGGCGCGCCTGACCGCCATCTCCCGCGTAGAGGGGGCACGGCTCAGGCTCGAGCTGGCCGACAAGGAGCTCAAGCGGTCGAAAAATCTCTTTGACCGGGGCGTTATGCCCGAACAGCAGTATGACCGCGATCGGTTGGCGCAGCAGACTCTCCAGGTGGAGTACGAGGCTGCGAAGTCGTCTGTTGCGGAGATCGAGGCTGCGATCGTATCCGCCGTTGCACAGACCGAACGCCTGAGGGCGGATATCAGCGACTGCATGCTGAAATGCCCCATCAAAGGGCCAGTCCTCATCCGCCTTGCCGAGCCGGGCGAGGTCCTGCCTGCGGGCGGCAAGGTACTGACCATCGTGAATGTTCAGGATGTCTACATGAATGTTTTTCTCTCAGAACGGCTGGCAGGCATGGTCCCCTTGGGCACCGACGCAAAGGTCGTTCTGGACGCCATTCCTGACAGGTCCTTCGCGGCGCGGGTGGCCTATGTTTCGGAAAAGGCCCAGTTCACACCGAAAGAGGTGGAGGCTGCCGAAGAGCGTCAGAAGCTTGTTTTCCGGGTGACCGTGAGTTTGTCCGAGTATGACGATCCCCGTCTGAAGCCCGGCATGCCCGGTGTCGCGTATATACGCATGGATCCTGCAGTCGACTGGCCGGAGAGGCTTAAATGAGCGGTTCTGCCGACGACCGCCGCACCATCGCACGGATCAGGGGCCTTACGCACCGCTATGGCGGCAAGATCGCACTGAACGGGATTGATCTCGACATTCCCGGCAGTTGTCAGGTCGGGTTCATCGGCCCCGATGGAGTGGGGAAATCCACCCTGCTCGGCATCATCGCCGGCCAGAAGAAGATCCAGCAGGGATCGGTCTCGGTCCTGGGCGGCGACATGCGCTCCCGCATTCACCGGCGCGGAGTCTGCTCCGACATCGCCTACATCCCCCAGGGTCTGGGCCAGAATCTCTACGCAACCCTTTCGGTAAACGAGAACGTCGATTTTTTCGGACGCCTCTTCGGTTTTACCTCCACGGAGCGGCTGGAGCGCATCCAGCGCCTTCTTGAGGCGACGAACCTCTCGCCCTTTGCAGACAGGCCCGCGGGACAGCTTTCCGGTGGCATGAAGCAGAAGCTGGGCCTATGCTGCGCCCTGATCCACGATCCTGAGCTGCTCATCATGGATGAGCCTACAACCGGGGTCGATCCGCTGTCCCGACGGCAGTTCTGGGAGCTCGTCAAGGACATGAGCACGTCTTGCGGAGGAATGAGCATTCTCATCGCAACCGCATACATGGAGGAGGCGGAACACCTCGACTGGCTGGTCATGATGGAGGGAGGACGCGTCCTTGCAAGCGGATCGCCCGCAGAATTGAAGACGAGGACCGGCACGGCCACCATCGAGGAGGCTTACATCGCCCTGCTGCCCGAAGAGATGCGCTACGGCCATCGTGTTTTCACGGCCCCGCCCCCCATACGTTCCGACGATGGCTCTGCAATCGAGGCCAGCAGCCTTACCAAACGCTTCGGAGATTTCACTGCCGTGGACGATGTCTCCTTTTCCATCCCCAGGGGCGAGATTTTCGGCTTCGTGGGCTCCAACGGGTGCGGAAAGACCACGACCATGAAGATGCTCACCGGGCTGCTGAGGCCGACCAAAGGCGAGGCCTTCCTTTTCGGGCGCCCGGTGGAGGCCGGGAGCATCGAGATCAAGAAACGCATCGGATACATGTCGCAGACATTTTCGCTCTACGGCGAGCTGACGGTCCGGCAGAACCTGGATATGCACGCCCACCTCTTCGATCTGCCCATGGACGAGGTGCCGGCCCGGGTCGCAGCGATGGCCGATCAGTTCGGGCTCGCCGAAATCATGGACGACCGGACCGATCGACTCCCTCTCGGCATGCGGCAGCGCCTCTCGCTTGCGGTTGCGGCCATTCATTCTCCGGAGATACTCATCCTCGACGAACCTACCTCGGGCGTCGATCCGGTTGCCCGAGACCACTTCTGGGAGATCCTCATCAAGTTTTCCCGCGAGCACGGGGTGACGATCTTCGTGACCACCCATTACATGAACGAGGCGGCCCGGTGCGACCGGGTGGCGCTCATGAGCATGGGCCGGGTCCTGGCCTGCGCATCCCCTGCCGAGCTCATCGCCAGGCGAGGCTGCACAACCCTCGAGGAGGCGTTCATCAGGTACATGGAGGATGACATCAAGATGCGCTCAAGTTTCCCAGAGGCCGATGACGAGCCCAGAAGCATCCCCTTCATGGTCACGTCTGACCGAAAACGCACGCAGGGGGGGCTCTTCGACACGGGCCGGCTTGCAGCCCTTGCCCGGAGAGAAACCATGGAGCTCTTCCGCGACCCGGTGAGGCTCATCACCTCTTTCATCATCACGCCCTTCCTTCTCATCGTGTTCGGATTCGGCATCTCGACGGACATCGAGAACATCAACTACAGCATTCTGGATTATGATCAGAAGCTTTGGGGCCGGGATTATCTGGAGTACTACTCGGGGTCACGCCTCTTCAACGAACAGCCCGCTATACGCTCCCACCCGGAGATCGAAAAGGGGTTCCAGGAGAGCGAGTTCACCTTTGTGATCGAGATTCCGCCGGGGTTTGAAAAGGACATCAAGCGGGGCAGAAGCCCAGAGGTGGGGGTCTGGATCGACGGGACCATGCCGTTTCGCGCCGAGACAACGAAAAACTATGTCGAGACAGTGCATCTGTCCTATCTCACCGATCTGGCCGATCTGTCCCCGGTGCCGGCCGGGTTCTCATACGCAAACGTCGAGCCCCGCTACTGGTACAATCCCCGCGTGATGAGCCGCTTTTCCGTCGTGCCCGGGCTCATGGCAGTGGTGCTCCTGCTCGTCCCCTCCATGCTCACGGCAATCGGCGTGGTGAGGGAGAAAGAGCTGGGGTCCATCTCGAACTTCTATTCGAGCCCCATGACACGCCTGGAGTACCTCTGGGGAAAGCAGATCCCCTACGTCGTCCTGAACTTCGTCAGCTTTCTCATCCTGGTGGCAGTGATCCTGTTCCTGTTCCGGATCCCCTTCAAGGGAAGCGCCGCCGCACTGGCGCTGGGCGCGCTGCTGTATATCATGACGAGCACCAGCATCGGTCTTCTGATCTCCACCTTCACCCGGACACAGATAGCGGCGCTCGTGGCTGCCTTTGCCCTTACGCTTGTCCCCTCCTTCGAGTTTTCGGGCCTCACCACACCGGTATCCGCCCTTACAGGCGGTGCGCAGGTCATGTCGTGGATCTTTCCTGCACGATATTTCCTGAGCATCAGTGTCGGGACCTTCACCAAGGGCATAGGGTTTGCGGAGCTCGCCTGGAACTTTGCCTATCTCATCGGGTACTGCATCGCCGTACAGGCCCTGACGGTCTATTTATTGAAGAAGCAGGAGCCGTGACATGAAAAGAAAGGTCTGGCACATCTACCGGCTCGGGCTCAAGGAGCTCATCAGCTTCCGCTACGACTTTGTGCTGGTGGCCCTGGTCATATACTGCTTCACGATCATGATCATCGTCCCCTCCAAGGGCACGGGCCTCCAGGTGCGCAACTCCTCGGTGGCCTATGTTGACGAGGATTGCTCCGCCCTGTCTGCACGGATCATAGACGCCATACAAGAGCCGCATTTCAAGAAACCCCGCGCCATTGCATATTCCGAGATCGACCGGGTCCTCGACAGCGCCGAGTGCATCTTCGTCATCCATATCCCGCGCGGGTTCCAGCGGGACGTACTGGCGGGAAAGAGCCCAGGGGTCCGCATAGATGTCGACGCCACGGCCATCGGCCATGCCAGGCTCGGGGCAGGCTACCTCATGAGGATCATCAACGATGAGATCAACACCTTCGTGACCGGCGTAAGCACCGAAGCCGACCTGCCCATCCGGCTGGTCACCCGTGTGCTCTACAACCAGAACCGGGAAAACTCGTGGTATATGAGTGTCGTGTTCCTCACCCAGATGATCACCATGCTGTCCATCGTTCTGCCCACTGCGGCCCTGATCAAGGAGAAGGAGCGCGGCACCGTGGAGCATCTGCTCGTCATGCCGCTGCTCCCTGTGGAGATCACCGTCGCAAAGGTCTGGGCCAACAGCTTCATCGTTGCCACCGGGGCCATGTTCTCACTCTTCTTTGCCATAAAGGGGGTCATCGGAGCGCCGATCCACGGCTCCACCGTTCTCTTTCTCTTCGGCACCGTCGTGTTTCTCTATGCAGCCACCGAGCTCGGGGTGTTCCTTGCGACCATTGCCAAGAACATGCCCCAGGCAGGGCTCTTGAGCATGCCCATCATTGTTCCCATAGGAATACTGCACGGCGGGACCACACCCTTAGAGTCAATGCCGCCGCTTTTGCAGAACATCATGCAGTTCGCGCCGACCACCCACTACTTGGAGTTCTGCGCGCGAGTCCTGTTCAAGGATGCCGGGCTCGGCACAGTATGGCCACAGCTCGTTGCCATGGCTCTCATCGGCACGGTGCTGTTCATCGGGGCCATGTACCGGTTCAAGGCCACATTTCGGTAAGGGCCGGCTCGATTATGGGGGGCAACACCCTTTGCAGCGGCTTGCCATCCATGGAGCGGCAGAGGTAGGATAGCTGCTGCCCCATAGTCAGAGACCATGACAGGCGAGGGTGAAGGGACGGCAAGACATGAAGGGAAAACGGGTGCTCCTGGTCAACCCCTGGATCTATGACTTTGCAGCGTACGATCTGTGGGCAAAGCCGCTGGGGCTCCTCTATCTGGGCGCGCTCCTCAAGCTCAACGGGTGCGAGGTGTCCTTTGTAGACTGCCTCAAGGCGCCCCACGAGCAGATGAGCGACAAGCCCCCCAAGACGCATCCGGGCGGACACGGCAAGTTCTATCGCCGGATCGTGGAGTCCCCCGCGCTTCTGAAAGGGTTTCCCCGGCGATACGGCAGGTACGGCATCAGCCGGGAGGCGTTTTTCCATGATCTCGAGCGGATAGAAGAGCCGGATGCGATCCTGATCACCTCGGGGATGACCTACTGGTATCCGGGAGCGCACGAGACGATTACGTGCGTGCGCGAGGCCTTTCCCGGGGCCGTGATCCTGCTGGGGGGAATCTATGCGACCCTGTGCAGCAACCATGCCCGGGAACACTCAGGCGCCGACCATGTCCTGTGCGGGGAGGGGGAGCTTGAGGTCCTGCGGATGCTCGGCAGGCTCTGGGGGACAAGCCCGGAATATTATCCATACATGGAGAATCTCGACAGCCTTCCCTATCCCCTGTTCGACCTCGTTGAGCCCTTGAGGTATGTCTGCATCCAGACCTCCCGGGGGTGCCCGTTTCGCTGCACCTACTGCGCCTCACACCTGCTCGCATCAGGCCTGCGCACCAGAGATCCGCTCAAGGCGGCCGAGGAGGTCGAGCACTGGAACCGGCGACACCGGGTGGTTGATTTCGCCCTGTATGACGACGCCTTTCTCTGCCGCAGCGGGAGGCTCGCCCTGCCGTTCATGAAAGAGATCGTCCGGAGGCGGCTTGACGTCCAGTTCCACTGCCCCAATGCTCTTCACGCCCGATACCTGAGCCGGGAGGTGGCTTCAGCCATGAAGGAAAGCGGGTTCGCCACCATACGGCTCGGCCTGGAGACCTCGGACCCCGCCCTGCAGGAGGAGACCGGCGGAAAGGTCTCCAACGACGATCTCCTGCGGGCTCTGGAAAACCTCTCCCGCGCGGGATTCGACCCCTCGGACATCGGGGTGTATATCCTCTGCGGCCTGCCGGGCCAGCATGCGCGGGAGGTCCTCGATGCCGTCGAGTTCGTCAGGAGCTCGGGAGCAAGGCCGGTCATCGCAGAGTATTCGCCCCTGCCCGGCACCGCCATGTGGGAGAAGGCCTTACGGACGAGCAGATACCCTCTGGACGAGGACCCCCTGTTCCACAACAACACGCTGCTTCCCTGCGCCTGGGAGGGGCTCGATCTGTTCATGTACCGGGAGATCAGGCTCGCGGCCGGGAGCGGCGCATCCTCTACAGAGAAGGCGGGAGAGGAAACCGGCGTGGAATGAGCTGGCGGCCTGTCTGGCGGTTTCCGGGATCTTCCGGGCCCAAGGGATTTCCTCTGCCGTGACGATAAGCGAAAGGCGGACTCGCGCCGCGGCCGGGAGGAGGCGGCAGTCACGCGCCTTCCCGGATGCCGCGCTTCCCGGGGATTTCACGGGAAGGGGTCAGGCCCCCGCACCCCTCGCCTCAATGCCCTTGATGATGGCCGTGATGACCTCGTTTACGGGCGTGGGTACAGAGAGATCCTTTCCATAGCGCACGATGGCACCGTTTAAGGCATCGATCTCGGTCAGATTCCCCCGGTCCAGGTCCTGGAGCATGGACGACCGGTGGGCCGCAGTGGGCGGGAGCTGCTCTTCCATGAGAAACCGGTAGTATTCCTCCGGCCCCGCATAGGGAAGCGCGACCCCCTTGGCCTTGGCCACGGCGAAGATCTCGGAAATGATCCGCCGAAGGGTTTCACGCAGCTCGGGTACGGTCTCGAGATGCCCGTACGGCACGTTCAGTATGGCGCCCAAGGCGTTCAGCGAGCAGTTGTAGAGGACCTTTCCCCACAGGGACGATTCGATGTGGTCGCTCAGGGCGGTCGGGATGCCGGCCTGGTTGAAGTCGTCGGCAACCCGCAGGATTCTCTCCTCGGGCACGTCGCCCGAGGGGCTTCCCAGCAACACCTTGTCCGCATAGACCGTGACGCGGGCAACGCCCGGCTCCTCGATTTCGGCCCCGAAGATCACCCGGGCCCCCACGGTCCGGTTCCACCCCACGACCCGTGCGATCGCCTCCCAGTTCCCCAGGCCGTTCTGGATCGAGAACACCAGGGAGTGGTCATGCATGAAGGGCAGGGTCTGCTGGATCACCCGAGAGGTATTATAAGACTTCACGCTCAGGAGCACGATATCGAAGGGTCCCTGGAGCCCCTGCACGCCGTAGAAGGCCCTGACCTCCGGGATCACGTGATCCCCCCAGATGCCCCTGACGGTGAGCCCCCGGTCCTGCATGGCCTTCAGATGATCGTCGAGCCCCACGAACGTCACCTGTCGGCCCTTCTCTGCGAGCAGGCCGCCGAAGACGCTTCCCAAGGCGCCGGCGCCCATGACCAGATATCTCATCTCTTGCATTCCCTTTCAGCTTCCAGAATCCTTACATCAATAGCGGAGGGATTGGAAGGGGCGTTCAGGCTGGAGTGATATCTTTTCCATCTGAGGATGCCGCTGATGGAGGCGATGGCGTCTTGCGGGGTATTGAACACCGCGAGCCCCGCCTTCCTGAACAGCTCGGTGATCCGGATGCGCACCTTCTCGATCTCCAGGATGTTTTCCGTAAAGCGGGAGAGGATGGGCACCACGGGCTTGTCCGTTGTCTGAAACGCCTCGACAATGGCGTGAGGTCCGCTTTCGACCTGGTCGCTCTGGAAAGAGGTGATGAAGTCGAGAGAAAAATAGGGGATGATGACGTCGATGTTGTCGTCCTCGGCCATGGCCTGAATAGTGTGGGCCATGATGTGGAAGTCGAACCCGTAGAAGCCCAGATCCACCGGGTTGGCGGTGCTCGTGTTCACGTTGCTGATCTTCCGGCCGATCTTCTCCTGCGCAATGCTTCCGAGCTCGGGGAGAACGAGGCCGTGATGGGAGGCGAAATCCGTGAACAGAACCGATGTTCCCCCCCCGGCGCCCAGGAAACCGAGCCGGTTTCCGCAGGGGACCTTCTGTGCGACCGCCATCATGGTGAGATCCACCATGTGCTCGAAATTATGCGCCTCGATGCAGCCATACTGCCGCATGACAGAAGACCAGAGATCATGGCGCGCCGCCATCGCTCCGGTGTGCGATGCAGCGGCGCGGGCTCCCTGCTCGGTAGTGCCGCCCTTGAGGATGATCACGGGCTTGATCGCCGTGGTTTTCTCGAGGACCTTCAGAAAGCGCCTCACGTCCTTGATATCTTCGATGTATGCGGCCACCGCCTTGATAGTGTCGTCATCCGCGAAGTAGTCGAGATAGTCCTCGACCTTGAGGTCGATCTGGTTGCCATAGGAGACCACCTTGTTCAGCTCCAGATAGCGCGAGTGGGCCATGCGCATGAAGTTATGGGTCATGCCGCCCGACTGCCCCAGAAAAGCCACATTTCCGATTCCCTTCATCGGGCTCTTGGGAAGGTCGCAGGTGACCCCGGACTCGGTGCAGTGGATCCCGATGCAGTTGGGGCCGACAATTCTGGTCCCGCCTTTCCGGGCGGCTTCGAGCATGTCCTCTTCGAGCTTTCTGTTGCCGACCTCGGAGAAGCCCGACGTGAAGAAATGCAGGAATGCGACCTTGTTCCTCGCGGCGGATTCAACGGTTTCAAGCGCGAGTTTGGCCGGGACGGAAGCGATGGCCAGATCGATGGGCTCGGGAATATCGTCCAGAGAGGCATAGACCTTTGCCCCGTTGATATCCTGGTACTTCGGGTTTACCGGGTAGAGCCTGCCCTGATATCCTGCGAGCTGAATGACCTGATAGTAGGGAAGCTTTCCTCCTCCCAGATGGGGAGATGCTCCGATTACCGCAATCGTGCGGGGGAAAAAAAGTCTCGTGAGATCCATGCGAACACCTCGTTGTCAATACACAGTATGTGTTACCATGTTATCATAAGACAAACAAATTACCAAGATATTTCCCTTGTTTTTCCCGGTATTCATGCATGCTGAAGGCCAATAAAAGATACAGGAATCCTCGGTGAAAGGGCAATTACTTTTTCATGTCGCGGCCCTGGGGCGTGCAGATCAAAGAATGGCTTGAAACTTATCGGATTTATGACTAGATCTGAGCAGATGGTGAAGGATCCGGTTCTTTTTCATGCCATTCATCTGGATATGCCCGTCGACGCGGTCTACCGCCGGCTCGGATACCGGAAGGCGCTCACACGGGTCAGCCGGGAGCAGCGGCGGGAGGTAGAGGTGGCGCTCCAGGATGCCGCCCGTTTCATCGAGCTCAAGGGTTCCGCATTGATACTCCCTGTTGAGGTGCGTCACGGCGACACCGTTGTGCTGGGCACGGGCGAAGCGTTCAGGAGCGCCGGTCTCGCCCGGATGCTTTCCGGATCGCATAAGGTACTCGTCATGGGCGCAACGGCCGGCGGAAGGATCATTGAAGAGATCCGGAAGGTCTCCGAAAAGGGAAATCTCTCCCGGGCGGTGGTGCTCGACGCTGCGGCGAGCGAGATGACCGACCGCGCCCTGGACTGGATATCTGCATATATCGGCCGGCAGGTGAGAAGAGAGGGCCTGGCGATCACCTCCCGGCGCTTTTCAGCAGGGTATGGAGATTTCGAGCTTGAGAATCAGAGGATCATGTACGAGCGGCTGAGGCTCGGCGAGATCGGTGTGGAGATTACGGATTCGTGCATCCTGATTCCTGAAAAGTCCGTGACCGCGGTTGCAGGCATCAGGGCGGGGAATCCTTGACGCAAAGACGGGGGGCTTGTGAAGACGAAAGAGAGAATCGAACGCGTGAAGGCGCAAAGGCTCGTGATCCTCGACGGAGCGACCGGGACCCAGCTGCAGGAACGGGGCATGCCGGGAGGCGCCTGCCCGGAGCTGTGGTGCCTGAAGAACCCGGAAAGCCTCAAGGCAGTGCATCGGGGCTATCAGTCGGCCGGGGCTGACATCGTCTATACGTCGACCTTCGGCGCAAACGCATGCAAGCTCTCACAGTACGGGGAGACGGGTGTCCGGGAGATCAACCGGGATCTGGCCCGGCTTGCCCGGCAGGCGGTCGGGGATGCCTGCCTCATTGCAGGAGATGTGGGTCCAACGGGGAGGTTCATCGAGCCGTTCGGCGACCTGGGTTTCGAGGACGCCGTGTCTGCATTCAAGGACCAGGTACAGGGTCTTCTGGATGGAGGTGTCGATCTTCTGGTGATCGAGACCATGGTCGACATCCAGGAGGCGCGGGCTGCGCTGATCGCCGTGCGGGAGCTCACCGATGCATACACTATCGTCACCATGACATATGAGTCGGCCGGCCGCACCTTGAATGGCACGGACCCGGTCTCTGCGCTGGTCACGCTCCAGTCTCTCGGGGCCGATGCCGTGGGATGCAACTGCTCCATGGGGCCTGAGGGAATGCTCCCGTTGGTCAGGGCGATGGCGCCGTATGCGAAGGTGCCCCTTGTAGCGAAACCAAACGCCGGGCTGCCGATGTTGTGCGATGGAAAGGCCGTGTTTCCCATGACCCCGGAGGAGTTCTCGGGGTTCACGGGTGAGTTTGCGGCGTCCGGCGCGGTTTTCCTGGGCGGCTGCTGCGGAACGACGCCGGAGCATATCCGGGCGCTGAAGGATAAGGCTGCGCACATCACCCCCGTGCAGGGCACTGGCAGCGTTCCGTCCGCCCTGAGTTCGGCCCGGAAGACGATCCGGCTCGACAGGGAGGGGCCTCTGGTCATTATCGGCGAACGCATCAACCCCACAGGGAAGAAAGATCTCCAAGAGGAGCTGCTTTCGGGCCGAACAGCCCTGGTTAAAAAGTTTGCACACGAGCAGACGATGAGCGGGGCCTCCCTGCTGGATGTGAACGTGGGCATGCCCGGCATCGACGAAGCGCTGACCTTGAGAGAGGTCGTCAAGACCCTGTCGGCGACGTCCGATGCTCCGCTCTGCATCGACTCCTCCATTCCCGATGCCATCGGAAAGGCTCTGAGAATCTACCCCGGCCGCGCACTCATCAACTCCATCTCCGGAGAGGAGCACAAACTCGAAGAGCTGCTGGGAACCGCAAAACGCTATGGAGCCATGTTCATACTCCTTCCCCTGACCGGGAAAAAGCTTCCTCAAAGCTCGCTGGAACGGCAGAAAATCGTCGAGGATATGTATGTGCGCGCAGCCGGCTACGGATTCTTGAAGGACGATATCGTGGTGGATGCGCTGACCATGGCGGTATCGGCCGATCCCCGGGCCGCCCTGGAGACCCTTGCCACCCTCCGGTGGTGCACCGCGGAGTTCGGCGTGCGAACCGTGCTCGGACTGTCCAACGTTTCTTTCGGTCTGCCTGAGCGCAAGTGGATCAACTCGGCGTTTGTGGCAATGGCGTCATCGTGCGGCCTTACCCTGGCTATAGCCAACCCTATGAACGCCGAGTTCATGCAGATCAAGCGCGCTTCCGATGTGCTCATGAACCGGGACCCCCAGGCAAGGGATTATATCGCTCATCTGGCGGGCTCCGCTCCCGACGATGCAGCGAAACAGTCGGGTGCTGACGGAGTGAAAGGCAAGGAACGCTCTGCGCTTGAGAGGGTGTACGACGCCGTCATCGATGGTTCCCGCGATGAGATCATTGATCTCATCGACAGGGCGACAGCCGAAAACGTCACACCCCAGCAACTGGTGGACAACGCCATGGTCCCCGCAATCCAGGAGGTGGGAAGCCTCTATGAAAACAGGGTTTTTTTCCTGCCGCAGCTCATTGCGAGCGCAGAGGCCATGAAAAAAGGCTTCGAGCGCCTGGAGCCTCTTCTCAAGAGTGCTGGAACCTGCCTGAAGAAAAAGGGGACTATCGTTCTGGCGACGGTCAAAGACGATATCCACGACATCGGCAAGAATATTGTCTCGCTGATGCTGAAAAACCACGGGTTTGAGGTGATAGATCTTGGCAAGGACGTCCCCGACCGAGAGATCATCGATGCTGCCGTGCGGCACAAGCCTCAAGCCGTGGGGCTTTCCGCCCTCATGACCACCACCATGGTGCGCATGGAGAGCATCATCCGGCAGGCCCGCGAAGCCGGACTTTCATGCCCCTTCCTGGTGGGCGGGGCCGTGGTTACGAAAGCCTACGCGGATTCAATCGGCGCCCATTACGCGAAGGACGGCGTGGATGCGGTAAGGGTCGCACAGAGTCTCGTGGAGTAGGTGAACGAGGGGATCATTATTTCCCGAGAAGCTTCTCCAGGGACCCTTCCAGGTCCCCGCACATCCAGCAGACCATGGTCCCGTCGGGGGAGACGACGATTTTTGTGGGCACGCCCCTCACACCGTAGCGCGCGGCGACGGCGCCATCCGGATCCAGGAGCACCGGGTAGGGCAGCTCGTAACTCTCTGCAAAGGAAGAGACTTTCTGCCGGCTCTCCTGGATGAAAATAGAGAGAATCTCGAAATCCCGATCCCTGTAGCGGTCGTACATCTTTTTGAGATTGGGGATGTCCCTCTTGCAGTACGGACACCAGGTGGTGGTGAAGTAGACCAGAACCACCTTGCCCCGGTAGCCCTCGAGGTTGAAGGTCCTGCCCGAAAGGTCCTGAAGACTGAATCCGGGGGCCATGCCGAGTGCTTCGGCAGGGGTGCCGACCTTCTTTTGGGGTGTGCCTTCATCGCACGAAGCGAAGGGCAGCACGGCGATGAACAGCAGCATCGAACAGACGACGATTCTTCGTATCATAGATATTCTCCCGTTTAGATCATGAACTGCCCCGCAGAGATGAGAAAATACTCACCCAGTGCAATGAGCGCCCAGCCGAACGCCTTCTGGATGATGACCATCCATTTTCCCGCCCTGGGAAGATTGGTGAGAAGACCCGTGAACGTGCCCAGGGCGATGAGAAGGGTTCCCATCCCAAAGGCGAAGACAAAGAGCAGGCTCGTGCCGAACAGAGGATTCTGCCGGGTCGCGACGTAGCCGAGGAGCACTCCGAGGACGGGAGCCGAGCACGGCCCCAGAATGAGGCCGACGCTTGCCCCCAGAACGAAGGCCCCGAGGAGCCCTCTCCCCGGCCGCGCCGGCCGGTCGCTTAGGAGCCTTGGCAGCGGCAGGGTGAACACTCCGAGCATGGAAAGACCCATGAGGATGCAGATATTCGCCACGAAGAAATATGTCCATGGACTGGTCTGTATCTGGCCGAACAGCTGCCCGGAAACAGCGGCCGCGTAGCCCATGACCGTGTACGTAAAAGATGTTCCCAGCACATAGAACAGCGACAGGATGAACCCTCTGATCCTGGAGCCCGAGCTCTGGGACGCGATATAGGCGACCGTCACCGGGATCATCGGATAGATGCAGGGGGTGAAGCTCACCATAAGTCCGGCGAAATACGCCATGACATACGCCATCAGAGACGTTCCGGAAAGGTATGCCTCGAAACCGGCCAGAAAATCCAGACTCATAGGTATGCTTCCAGCGCTCTCGATATTTCCGCTTCGGACGCCTGTCCCTGGAGCCGCTTCACCTCACGGCCTTCCTTGAAGACGATCAGGGCCGGTACACTGAATACCTGCATTTTCGATGGGATGGATGGATTTGCGCTGATATCGCACATCCCGAAGGCAACCCGGCTTTCAAGCCGCCAGCAAAGCCCTTCCAGGGATGTCGCGAGTTTTTTGCACGATGTGCACCACGGCGAAGAAAAGATCAGAACGGCCACCGGATGCACGAGGAATCCATCAAGGCACGCCTCGATGATCTCTTTCAACATCTCACCGCCTGCCGCATATTTTCATAATATAATGTATAATAGGGCATCCCGGTGAATTTTGCATGCACTTTTTCTTTACTCGACGAGCGCAGATCGATTGCATCCAGCCGACCGTGAGGCTCCATCACCCTGTTGCTTGTGCGGGCGGGAGGTGATTCTTATGCCTTGATCGCAGATATGCTATTGATTTTTCTGATATTAACTCTATACTTCCGTTATTGGGATTTTTAACAAGATTGTGAGAATAAAAATATCAGGAGAGGAGAATCGAATGAAGATACTGGTCGCCTATTACACGAAGACCGGCAATACCAAGAAGGTCGCAGAAGCCATATACGAGGCTCTGGACAAAAACGACAAGACCCTCAAGCCCATGAAAGAGGTCGAAGATGTCCAAGGATATGATCTCATATTCTGCGGGTTTCCCGTTCACGCGCACAGTGTTCCCGTACCCGCGCAGAGTTTTCTGAAGAAGATTCGGCCTGATGCAAAAGTGGCCCTGTTTTCCACTCACGGCTCCCAGAGAGAGGGGCAGATGCCAAAGGAAGCAATCAATAATGCCGTCGGCCTGGTCAAGGCCGAGGTGCTCGGCTCGTTCACTTGCAGAGGGGGAGTGGAGCAGGAAATCATCGACGAGCTGATGAACAGGCCGGAGCACAGGGCGTGGGCCGCGGAAGCCCAATCAGCCAAGTCGCATCCGGACAGGGCCGATCTCGATGATGCACAGTTTTTTGCCAAGAACATCATAAAGAAGGCTCTGAGCTTTGAGGGATACACAAAGAAATGACCTCTGCCTGTCCGGCGGATTTGTCCGGTACATGCTGAGAACCGCCGCCGGATGGCCGGCAGAAGGATATTCGGCCTGAACACCTCGCGCATGCGTGTTTTTGTGGAAAATGATTGATCCGAAGGGAGGAGAGGCTTACCCGAAGAGAGCCTGAAAGGAATGCCGATTGTTTATATATTTTTTCCAATGCAGGTCTTGATTTGTCGTTGACTGACAGTAATAATTATCATTAACCGTAAAAGCCAGGTCGGAACGCCGGGTTGAAGGCTTTCTCCGGCCTGGCGGGAATGGAATGTCTTTGAAAAAACACAGGATGACAGAGCAGAGACGCATGATACTCGAGGAGATCGGCAGAACCCGCGGGCATCCGAGCGCCTCGGATGTCTACGAGAAGGTCAGAAGGCGCCTTCCGCATATCAGCTTGGGCACGGTATACCGGAATCTGGAGGTCCTCTCGTCACAAGGGCTCATCAGCCGCCTTGATATGGGCTCGGGACAGCGAAGGTTCGATGCCGTAACGGACGATCACCATCACATCAGGTGTCTTGTCTGCAATCGGGTCGACGATATCCGCCTGAGTGCGAACGCAGGTATCGACTCCATCAAGAGGGATGCGGAAAAGACTGCCGGGTATGAGGTGAAGGGCTTTTCCGTGGATCTCTATGGAATCTGCCCCCGATGCCGCAGCGGGAATACAGAAAAAGTCATACGAGATGACAGCAGGAAAAACAATATCCTACGAAAATAGAAAGGGGGATTTATGGGAAAACTGACCGGGACGCAGACAGAAAAGAATCTCCTTGCGTCGTTTGCAGGGGAGGCCCAGGCTCGCAACCGCTATACGTACTTTGCGAGTCAGGCGCGCAAGGAAGGGTATGTCCAGATCGCGGACATATTCGAAGAAACGGCCAATCAGGAAAAAGAGCATGCAAAGCGGTTCTTCAAGTTCCTCGAAGGAGGAGAGGTGGAAATCAAGGCGAGCTTCCCGGCCGGGGTCATCGGCACGACCCTGGAGAATCTCAAGGCTGCCGCCGCAGGAGAGAATCACGAGCACACCGTGATGTATCCGGGTTTTGCCAAGACGGCGCGTGAAGAGGGGTTCGAAGCCATCGCCCGGGTATGGGAAGCTGTCAGCGTGGCTGAAAAACAGCACGAGAAACGCTACAGAGACCTCGCGGCAAACATCGACCAGGGGCGCGTTTTCAAGCGGGATGCCGAGGTGGTGTGGAGATGCCGCAACTGCGGGTATCTGCACACGGGAACGGAAGCCCCTGCGGCCTGTGCCGCCTGCGCTCACCCGAGGGATCACTTCGAGCTGCTGGGTGAAAACTGGTAAGGTCTCTCAACTATCCGCCGGTCCGCATTCTTCGGGAAGGACAGTGCTCTCCGGGGAATACGGGCCGGAACCATTAGGAGCCGGATTATGCGTATTCCTGCTATCATGGCGGGCATGGGAATGGCGGCTCTCGTTCTTTTCAGTGCGGCATCGACTCTGGAGGCGCGGGACGATCATCTGCGCGCGTTGAATGCGCTCACCCTGTACGCGCCTGAAGCCGCCGGAGACCGGGAGTACCTCGGGCTTGATGATGAGGAAGAGAAGATTTCCCTCGGACAGATCGACGCAGAGATCCTCATCGTAGAGATTTTCAGCATGTACTGCCCTCATTGCCAGAAGCACGCCCCTGACACCAACAAGCTCTTTCGCGTTCTCGACAGCAGAAAAGATATCAGGAACAAAGTGAAGATGATTGGCATCGGGGTGGGGAACTCGCGCTATGAGGTGGGGATATTCAAAGACAAATACTCGTCTCCCTTCCCCATGTTCGATGACAGGGATTCCGTTGCACTGAGCACGATCAGCGGGATATACACCCCGCATTACTTCGCGCTTCGGATCAGGGAGGGATCGATTCATGAAATAGTGTACTCGAAATCGGGTGCTTTTCCCGATGCAGAGGCGTTTCTCGACATGATCGTGAAGGAATCGGGGATCAAATGAGGAGGAAAGCCATGAAAATGACATTCAGGGCGGCTCTTCTGGGAGGGTTGATTATTTTGCTGGGGGCGGCGGTCGCCCCGACGGTGATGGCCAGGAAGGACTTGATCTACGATCCAGGGCCGCTCAAGGCGACCGACAGCCTGCTCAAGGTGCGGGTTGGGGAGCAGGCGCCGGACTTCACGCTGAAGTCCCTGTCGGGAAAGACGGTGTCCCTGTCCGACTATCGGGGGAAAAACACAGTGGTCGTCTCTTTCATTCCGGCAGCATGGACCCCTGCCTGCTCAGATCAGTGGCCCGGGTACAATATCGCTCAGGACGTGTTCAGAAAGCACAACGCCGTAATCCTGGGCATCAGCACCGACAACATCCCGACACTGCACGCGTGGACCTCGCAGATGGGGGGGCTGTGGTTCCCGGTCCTCTCCGATTTCTGGCCCCACGGAGAAGCAGCGGCCAAATACGGGGTGCTCAGATCGGACGGCATGGCGGACCGCACGATCATCATCGTCGACAAAAAGGGCAAGATCCGCTATATCGCCCTTCACAACATCAACAAGAGACCGCCTCTCGAAGAGATCATCCACGAGCTGGAGAAAATCAGGTAGGAAGCATCTGAGGGAGATGAGGCCGGATTCACGCCTGATGTGTTTTCATGCTTCATTCGGAAGACAGCCCGCTGATCGGCCTGAGGTACATCATTTGGATGGACGGCTTTCTGCCGCCGCCGGTCACTCTCTGTCGGGCGGTTGCACTGCAATGAGCGAGGTCCGGTACCGTTCGGCCAGCTCCACATACATCTGCTTGCCCAAGGCCATGATCTCGCGGTACCTCTCACTCACATCGCCCTTTTCCACGGCGGGAGAGCCTGCGTAGAGCTTGTAGTCCGGAACGTTCTGGTTTTTCTTCACCAGCGAGTGCTCCGCAATGATCGCCCAGCTCCCTACCACGGAATTGTCTCCCAGGGTCGAATGCATCCCGATCACCGAGCAATCCCCCACCCGGCTCCCGTGCACCAGGGCCAGATGGCCGATGATGACGGCACGGCCGATGGTCACAGAAGAGGGAGTGTGAATCACCACCCCGTCTTCCACCGCAGTCTCGTCACCGATGGATATGACTCCGAAATCGCCTCTGATCACCGCGCCCGGCCCGATCCAGCACCGGCTGCCGATTCTCACGTCTCCGATGATGTATGCATTGGGGGCTATCCATGTTCCCTCGCCTATGACCGGTGTTTTGCCGTTATATGAATAGATCACAAGAAACCTCCCGTGAAATAGTATGATACACTTCTTATGCGTCACCGTCTCCGTGTTTTTCCCGGTACATATCCACCAGCAGGGGAATGAACACCTTCAGATCCTCCACAATGCCGAAGTGGGCTGTGCGGAAAATCGAGGCATCGGGGTCAGTGTTGATTGCAACGATAAGCTGCGAATTCTTCATCCCGGAGACATGCTGGACGGCCCCTGAGATGCCGCAGGCCAGATAGAGCCGGGGAGCGACGGTATTGCCCGTGGTTCCAATCTGATGAGAGTAATCCAGCCAGCCCAAGTCGCACACACCCCGAGTCGCGCCGATTGCCGACTTCGGGAATATTCCCGAGAGCATTTCCACGAGCCTGAGGTTCTCCGCGGAACCAAGCCCCCTTCCGGCGGATACGACGACCTCGGCCCTGGACAGTGTCATGTTTGCATGGACGGCCTCGCGGGTGCCCCGGGTTTTCGTTGAGAGTTCAAAAGCCCTGAGCGGAACAATCTTCACGCTTCCCGGGCCCTGCATGGCGCCCTTTTCAGGCTTGAACGCCCCCGGCATGACGGTCAGGACGGCCGAGGGGATCTCCGGCCGCACCTCGCTGCGGAATCTGCCGCTGTAGACCGATCGGATGAATGTGCCTTCTCCGGCACCTTCTACGGCGGTTATGCAGCAGGCCCCTATACCCACCGAGAGCTGAGGGGCGAAATCGATCCCCCGCGCGGTGTGGGGAATGCAGACGAACGCGTTTCCCTTCTTCCGAAGGAACGAGATGAGAGAAGCGGTGTATGCCTCTGCACAGTATTCCCGGACGATATCCCCGGCAAGGCCGATGACCGTTAGTCCGGTCCTGTCCGCCAGGCGCCCGGCGAGGGGTTCGATTTCCCCGCCTCCCGAGAGCACCACCACACAGGGGTCCGCGGCGACGTACCTGCGGGCGAATGCCGCCGTCTCATACGTCTCCTCGGCGACTCTGCCGTTGTCGTGCAGGGCTATGACATAGCACCGGGTCTCGATCATATTGCTATGGCCTCCTATAGCAGGGAATGCTCGCGGAGAATGCTCAGGAGCCTCGCCGCCTTCTCGCCGGGCGTGCCCGTGATGATTTCCCCCTTTTCTCCCTCTTCCGGAAGAAGGAAGCGCTTGACGCTCTGGAGAGGCGGCGATGGGGCCGGAGAAGGGGCCTCTATCAGCTCGAGCTCTTCCGACCGAGCTCTGAGCACGTGCGAAAGCGAGGGATATCTGGGAGTATTGATGCCGGACTGAATGGTGAGAACGCAGGGAAACCCGAGGGTAAGACATTCCCGTCTGCCTCCCTCGATCTCCCGCTCGAGAAGAATCTCCCGGGGGTTCCCGTGCATCTCCAGGGAAATGATGCCGGTCGCACACGTAAATCCAAGTATACCGGCCAGAAGCCCTCCCACCTGAGACTGCATGTCGTCTTCCGCCATGACGCCGGTGAGGATGAGATCATAGCGCCTGCCTCGTGCCAGAGAGGCGATGAGATGCGCGCGCTCAAGGGGATCGAGATCTGTTTCGCACCCGGTCCGTATGTGAATGCCGTGATCCGCTCCCATCTCCAGTGCGCGGCGGATGGTTTTCCTGACCCGGTCGGGACCGACGGAGACCGCATCGACAGCAACGCCCGTGATTCGCTCGCGGATGCGCAGCGCTTCTTCGACCGCATATTCGTCATAACGGTTCATACGGAAAACGGTGTGAGAGCCGAACTCCACCCGACCGGACGACTCGTTGAATACAAGTGTATCAGGGCTGTCATATACCTGCTTTACGCAGACGAGGATCTTCACGGTCTTCTCTCCGCACTCCTGAAACCCATTGCATATCTTTATAACCGAGCAGGTCTGCTTATGCAATAAAAAAATCGATCGTTCGTTCTTTTTTTATTGACTCGCCCGGTCCCGGCTTGGTATAGTATTTTCATGAGCGTATTGTATCTCATCCGTCACGGGCAGGCATCGTTCGGTGCGGAAAATTATGACAGGCTCTCTCCCATGGGCAGGCGGCAGGCATTCATTCTCGGAGAGCATCTCTGTAAAGCCGGGGTGACGCCTGATGCCGTCTACTGCGGAACAATGACCCGACAGAAGGATACCGAGAAAGAGGTTCGGGCATGCTATGAGAGACGCGGAAACGTTCTTCCCGAGGTCAATGTCTCGAGCGGCCTCGACGAGTTCGATTCCTCCTCCATCGTCCTCTCCCAGCTCCCCGGAATGCAGGCGGACGACCCCCGGCTTGCGGAACATTTGCCGCTCATGTACAAGAGCAAGGAATCGTTCAAGAGGGTCTTTGAAGACGCCATGCTCCGGTGGGTGTCCGGCAGGTCCGACAGCCCCGGCGTAGAGACATGGAAGGAGTTCTCCGCCCGTGTGTCCGGTTCCATCGATCGGATCATGGAGGAGCAGGGAAGGGGCAGGACCGTTTTTGCGTTCACCTCCGGAGGACCCATCGCGGCGGCCGTGCAGTATGCGCTGTCACTGACTCCGGACGCGGCCATCCGGCTCAACTGGCAGGTGATCAATACATCGTACACCAAGTTCATGTACAACGGCAGGCGGACCACCCTGGCGTGCTTCAACTGCTCCGCCCATCTCGATCTTCACCCCGACCGGCTCACGCTCGTGAGCTACCGGTGAACAAACCCCAAAAAGGAGGGTAAGGATATGGATTTCGAGGTTCCGGACAAGATCAAGGCGATCACGGAGATGATCGACGAGTTCGTGGACAGGGAGCTCATCCCCATGGAGAGGGAATTCCTCAACAAAAGCTTCAGGGAGATGCTTCCCGTCCTCGAGGAAAAGCGCAATATGGTCAAGAAGATGGAGCTGTGGGCGCCGAACCATCCCAAGGAGTACGGCGGCATGGGACTGAACCTTGTGGAGCATGCCTTCGTATCGGAATCGCTCGGCAGGACACCCATCGGGCACTACGTGTTCGGGTGCCAGGCACCCGACGCCGGCAACATCGAAATCCTGCACCTCCACGGGACACCGGAGCAGAAGGAGAAATACCTGAGGCCGCTGGTCGAAGGAAAGATCAGGAGCTGCTTCTCCATGACAGAGGTGGAGATGCCCGGCTCCAACCCGGTCATGATGGCGACTACGGCGGTCAAGGACGGCGACGATTATGTCATCAACGGCCAGAAGTGGTATACGTCCTCCTCCGACGGCGCCGAGTTCGCCATCGTCATGGCGGTCACCAATCCCGATGCCCCCACCTACCTCCAGGCGAGCATGATCATCGTGCCCTGCAGCACGCCGGGCTTCAACCAGGTGAGGAACATCCCGGTCATGGGGGAGGCGGGCACGGATTACACGGGTCACGGCGAGATCCTCTACCAGAACTGCCGCGTGCCGCAGAAGAACCTTCTGGGCGGCGAGGGTAATGGGTTCATCATCGCACAGGAACGCCTCGGCCCGGGCAGGATCCACCACTGCATGAGATGGATCGGCATCTGCAACCGCTGCTTCGATCTCATGTGCTCCCGGGCGTCCAAACGCGCCATCACCCCGGACGGCAGGACCCTCGCCACCAGGCAGATCATCCAGGCGTGGATCTCCGAGTGCGCCGCCAATATTCAGGCCGCACGGCTCATGATTCTCAATACGGCCTGGAAGATGGAGAAGTACGGGAACAAGGCGGCCAGGCAGGATGTCTCCATGATCAAGTTCTTTACCGCCAATGTCATGCAGAGCGTGATCGACAAGGCCCTGCAGGTCCACGGGGGGCTCGGCATGACCGACGATATCATCATCCCCTTCTTTTACCGTCACGAGCGGGCGGCAAGAATCTACGACGGTGCCGACGAGGTGCACAAAGTGTCGCTGGCAAGGCGGATCCTGAAGGAATACGAAGGCCGGGAAGTGCGCTGAAGACAGGGGAGCGGCATTGAAATTCGAGACATTCAGGAAATCGGTCCAGCTTTCCAAGGAGGACATCTCCCGGGAGCTGCTGGCCGAGAACAGAGACCGCATCAAGATCAAGAAAGAGAAAGTTGCGGTCAGGAATCTGGTGAAGATCATGGATGCCGCGCTCGCCATCAGCAACGTCAAAGGCTTTGCCTCCATGAGCCTGCGGGATCTGAGCAGCGAGGCGGGTCTGAGCATGGGTGCTCTGTATTCGTACATTTCAAGCAAGGAAGAGCTCCTGGATATGATCCAGCAGCAGGGCAGGAGCGTGATTCTGAGGGTGATGACCGAAAACCTCGAGGGCGTCGATGATCCGCAGGAGAGGCTGAAAACGGCTGTACAGGTACATCTCTACCTGAGTGAGGTCCTTCAGCCCTGGTTCTATTTCTCCTACATGGAAACCAAGAACCTGCCCAGAGAAGCCCACAAGAAGGCCATCGAGGCGGAGCTGTTCACCGAGCAGATCTTTGCCGACATCATCGAGGCGGGCGTGAGAGAAGGTACGTTCAGGCAGGTGAACTCCCGGCTGAGCGCCGCTCTCATCAAGGCGATGCTCCAGGACTGGTACCTCAAGAGATGGAAGTACGAACGGCGCAGAGTCACGGTCGAGCAGTATGCGGCGTCCCTTATGGATATCATCCTTTCATATATCCTGGTGAAGAAGAAAGAGGAGGAGGGCCATGGATTTTTCCGATAAGGCAGTGCACATCAGGCAGGGCGAAGAACTCGACACCGGCAAGGTGGGGGAGTTCTTGAGAGGCTCCATACCGGGGCTCTCGGGTGAGATGATCGTCGAGCAGTTTCCGAGCGGTTTTTCCAACCTCACCTATCTGATACGCGTGGGCGCCACCGAGCTCGTCCTGAGGAGGCCGCCGTTCGGCAGGAAGGCCAAGACCGCCCACGACATGGGAAGGGAGTACCGGATCTTGAGCGCGCTCAAGGGCGTGTATCCCTACTGTCCCAGGCCGCTGCTCTACACCGAGGACGAGTCGGTGATGGGCTGCCCCTTCTATGTGATGGAGCGCATCCCGGGCATCATCCTGAGGAAGAATCTGCCCAAGGGCCTCGAGTTCACTCCAAAGCAGATGCGCACCCTGTGCGAGAATCTCCTCGATGTTCAGTACAAGCTTCATGCGATCGATTACAAGGCCGTCGGTCTCGATGGGTTCGGCAGGCCCGAAGGGTATGTGAAGCGGCAGGTGGAAGGGTGGTCTGATCGCTACCGGGCCGCGCGCACTCCGGACGCCCCGGACTTCGAAACCGTCATGCAGTGGCTTTTCGAGAAGATGCCGCCCGATTCTCCCAAGCCCGGTGTGATCCACAACGACTACAAGTTCGACAACTTGGTGCTGAACCCCGAGAATCCGCAGGAGATCATCGGCGTGCTCGATTGGGAGATGGCGACCATCGGCGACCCTCTCATGGACCTGGGCAGCTCGCTCGGATACTGGGTCCAGGCCGACGATCCGGAAGAATTACAGGCGGCCCGGATGCTTCCAACCACACTCCCCGGCGCCATGACCCGCACCGAGATGGTGAGGAGGTATGAAACCCTCGCCGGCATCACCGTCGACAACTTCGATTTTTACCTGTGCTTCGGGATTTTCCGTCTCGCGGTCATCGCACAGCAGATCTACTACCGGTTTTACCACGGGCAGACAAAGGACGAGCGGTTCAGTGTGCTCATCTTCGGCGTTCATATCCTGGAGAAGAGCGCGTTGAATTTCATCAAAAACGGCGGCCTGTAGGAAGACGAAAGGGTTGGGATATCAGTATCCACCCGGCGCAGAGGTCTTCTCTTTGAGCGGAGCGAACAGAAATTTCCGAGAATTCGGGAGGTGAATGTATGGAGAAGGTAGATTTCCGGCTTGATGGGAAAATCGCCCTGGTGACGGGAGCGAGCAGGGGTATCGGGGAAGCCATCGCAGTGACGCTGGCCGATTACGGGGCTCACTGCATCCTGGTGAGCAGAAAGGCGGAGGCCCTGCAAAGCGTTGCCGGCAAGATCGCCTCCCGGGGAGGCAAGGCTGAGGTGATGACCTGCCACGTGGGCAATCTCGGGCAGATCGAGGAGCTCTTCGGCAAGATCAGGCGGCAGTACGGCACGCTCAACATCCTCATCAACAACGCCGCCACCAATCCCTACTTCGGCGAGATGCTCGGCGCGGACGAAGGGGTATGGAACAAGACATTCGACGTGAATCTCAAGGGCCCTTTTTTCCTGGTGCAGAACGCGGCCAAGCTCATGATCGAGGCGGGCGGAGGCTCCATCGTGAATGTGTCCTCTATCAACGGCGTTAAGCCCGCACCGTTCCAGGGGATCTACTCCATCACCAAGGCCGGCCTCATCTCCATGACACAGGCCTTCGCCAAGGAGCTCGCAGCCAAGAACATCCGGGTCAACGCCCTGCTTCCCGGTCTGGTGGACACTCATTTCTCCAAGGCCATCATGGAAAACGACATGATCTACGATTACGCGGTCAAGATGATCCCCATGGGGCGGCATGCGAAGCCCATGGAGATGGCCGGGGCGGTGCTCTATCTGGTTTCTGACGCCGCGCCTTTCACAACCGGAGCATCGTTCGTGGTGGACGGAGGCGCGCTGGCATAAGCCCGGATCACCGCAGAAGGCGGATGCACACATACTATTGAAGGAGGAAATGGCATGAAACTTTCCGACATCAGGCGCGTTCTCATCCTCGGTGCAGGGACGATGGGCCAGCAGATCGGGTTCACCTGCGCAATGCACGGATACACTGTGGTCATGTACGATATTTCCCAGGAGATCCTGGACAAATCCATCAGCCGCATGGAGAAGCTCGGGTCGTGGTTTGTCTCCACAGGCCGTATCGCCCCCGAGCAGCTCGGCGAGATCATGGCGCGCATCTCCGGCACCTCGGATCCGGTGCTTGCCGCCCGCGACGCCGATTTCATCAGCGAGTCCGTGCCGGAGGACCCGGCGGTCAAAGCCCGGGTATTCAACCAGTTCAACGAGCTCTGTCCGGAGAGGACTATCTTCACGACCAACACATCGATGCTGGTTCCCTCCATGATCGCGGACAAGACGGGCAGGCCGGAGAAGTTCGCGGCCCTGCATTTCCATGACGTCCGGACCTCCAGCGTGGTGGACGTCATGCCCCATCCGGGCACCGCGCCGGAGGTGACCGAGCTCGTCCGCGAGTTTGCCAGGAGCATCGGGCAGATCGTCATTACGCTCAACCGCGAAAACAACGGCTATGTGTTCAACACCATGCTTTCGAGCCTGTTCTTCTCCTCGCTCTCTCTGGCATCGAAGGGGGTGGCTTCTATCGAAGACATCGACCGCTCGTGGATGGGTGTCATGCACACTCCGATCGGACCCTTCGGCATCATGGACCAGGTCGGGCTCTCCACGGTCTATACCATTACCGATTACTGGGCCAGGAAGACCGGCGATCCACAGGCCCTGGCGAATGCGGCTTTTCTGAAAGAGTATGTGGACAAAGGGCTTCTGGGATTCAAGACCAAGGAAGGCTTCTACAAGTATCCGAACCCCTCATACGGCGAGCCGGGGTTCCTCGCCGGTGACGTGAAGGCAAAGTAAGAAACAGAAAATTCGAGCGATTCCCGTCCGCAGGCAGCGGAGCCGTGGACAGGCATCATCAGGCGGCAGAATTCCTGCTCGGTGAGAGGAGGCCTCATGCAGAGGCTTCGGTCCGTGAGATGGATTGTGCCATGCAGAACAACCTATGCTGCGGCGGTTGAGGCAAATTCTTCACCGATGTGCTCGGGACCGGATGCGCCTCTCCAGCCGCGTCCGCGTCAGGGAGGAGCTGGTGACCGGGGCCGTCACCCTGATGGTCTCACGCCCTCAGTGCTGCCGCATGCCGGACGATGCCGTCAAGACGGTGGGACTGCAAGGCCGGATACGGACAGCGGGTATCGCCGAGATCGCTGCGGAATCTATCACAGGGGCCTGACAGGGAGCGCACCGGAAGCTGTTTCGTGATGGAATTAAGAAAACGGGCGGTGGGCCGGAAGGCGACCGCTTCATGGAGATGGATTCGATTTCTCACAAATATCAACACGTTGGAACACAAACCTATTGCGAGAAATTCTCAGATAATCGAAGATTTCTACAGTGTTAACTTCTTCCTGGACTGGCACTGGGAAAAGATGTATAAGAAAGGCGTGAAAGGGCATCAACGAGTTGTTTTTGCACCAGTATCAGCACCAAGGGCAGCACCGGCACACCCCTTGGGGATCATCGGTTCTTCTCAGCGCTCCCCAGCCACAAGGCACAATTACATACACCAAGGAGATGCATCATGAATACGCCTTATGCAGATCTCATGAAGTTCTTTCAGACCGCATCATCGCGTGGAAAACCGGAGTTCATATCGCCGAACAGGAAAATCTTCGAAGATAAGGCGGTTGTCTTGAGGAGATTCGATGAGGACCGCACAGGAGACCCGATCCTGATCGTCCCTCCCCAGGCTGGCCACCATTCGAGCATCGCAGACTATGCCCCCGGCCAGAGCCTGGTTCAGACGTGTCTCAAGCATACGGCCCATCCGGTGTATGTAATCGAATGGAAATCGAGCACGCTCAGCAGGAGAGAAGAGACCATCGACGATCTGGTGCAGCAGGTCATGCTCTGCGTGAAAAAGGCGGGCGCGCCCGTTGTTCTCGCGGGCCTGTGCCAGGGCGGATGGCTCGCCACGATTTATTCCGCCCTGTTTCCCGGAGATGTCCGTGCCCTCATGCTGGCCGCGGCTCCAATCGATTTCACGGCTGGAGGGGGGAAGATACAGGATATCGTGAATACACTTCCTCTCATGTATTATCAGTATCTCGTAAACTGCGGCGGGGGGAACATGTCCGGCGACCTCATGCTCATGGGGTGGAAGATGATGAACGCCTACGACCGGTTCGTCCGGGACTATCTGAACCTCTGGATACACGTGAGGGACGAGAATTATCTGAAGAGGACAAAAACATTCAGCCGCTGGTACGAGTATACCCAGGATATCTCCGGACGGTGGTACCTCGAGGCAGTGGAAAAGCTCTTCATGCAGAACCGGCTCATCAAGGGCACGCTGGAGGTTCTCTGTGAATACGTAGACCTTCAGAATATATCGTGCCCTCTGGCTCTGCTCGCCGGCGAGCGGGACGACATCACCCTCATACCCCAGGTGCATAATCTCGAATTGTATGCTTCAACGCCCAGGGACCAGATTTTCAAGGCGGTGATTCCTCTGGCCGGTCACATCTCGGTGTTCATGGGCAGAAGAGCGCTGCAGCACGAATGGCCCGCCGCCCTTGCCTTTGTCGAAGAGGCCGCGTACTCGATAAAGGGAAGGATAGCCGCTTCCGATTTGACAGGGTTGGCGGCCGCCGGCTGAGCCTCCGGGACGGGAAATCGGGCCCGGATGCCCTTACGGGCGTGAGGGCGATCCGTTGCCGGTGTGTGTCCCGGGCGGTTCGGGCTTCAAGATGACCCGAGGCAAGAACCGGGTTCCCCTCGTGATAAACGGAGGCGGAGCTCCGGGGGCCGCTCGCGGATCAGTCTTTGTCGTTTTTCGATCCCGGCGTCTGCCGGGGCCGGTTGAAGATGTTCTGCAATTGAGTCAGTCCGGAAAACGTTTTCTGCGCCATATCCGAATAGTTGAGCTGCATATCGATCCATTTGCTGAACTGCTCGTCCATGGACCTCTTGAACTGGAGATACCCGTTGATCGTCTGCTCGAGATATTTCTGGAAAAATTCCTGCAGCAGGTTCTCGCCATAGCGGATAATCAGATGGAGAAGCTCCACGGGGAGAAGGGCGTGTTTTCTCCGTGCCTGCTCCAGCACGATCTGGGTGAGAATAAATGCCGTCACGTCTTCCTGTGTCCTCGCGTCGACGACCTCCACGTCCGTTCCCTGCTTGATGATATCAGCGACCTGATTCAGCGTGACGTAGGTGCTTCGGGCCGTATCATACAGGCGCCGGTTCCCGTATTTTTTCAGCCTGAGTTTTTCTCTGTCAGCCATTCATACACCCCGATAGAGCTTTCCCTGGAAAGGATGGGTTGTGCCGGCACTGCTGCCGGGCAAGAAGCCTTCCCTTCTCCAGCGGTCCATGCCTGTATATCACAGGGAAACCACAAACGCCACACGAATGTTACATTGCAACAATTTTCTGCTTCGGCAACGGAATCGATTTGAGACGGTGGAAGAACATAATTATATATTAATATAATCTGGTAGATACAATCTCTGTCAGCAAAAAGGCGATTCATCCAGCATGTTGCAATGCAAAAATTATCTTGACAATTGACCATGGAGCCCTATTATTGGTTTGAGATCAATGCTTTCAAGCAAAGGGGGATTGAATCATGGACATGAAAAGCATGGCCTTACAAATGGTGGATTTGCAGAAAGCCGCCTTCGACAACGGTTATGAGACGCTCGTTACCATGCAGGACCAGGCCGAGAAAGTCTTCAACGCCTTCGTGGACCAGACAGGGTGGTTTCCATCGGAGAGCAAGGGCGTTCTGAGTGAATGGGTGAGCATGTACAAAAAAGGCAGGGACGACTTCAAGAAGGCCGTAGACGACGGATTTGATCACCTCGGCGGCTATCTCACTTCCTCGCTCGGCAGAGTGGGACGGTAGTGTGACGATATAAGGGCACTAGAGAAAGGGGGACCGGCGATGGATCAGAAAACCATGGTCAAGCAGGCGTTCGATTTTCAGAAAAGCGCCTTTGATAACGTGTACAGGAGTATGGTCACTATCCAGGACCAGGCGGAAAAGTCCGTCAGCTTCTTCCTTGACAGGGTCCCGTGGATGCCCGAGGAAAGCAAACAGTTAATCCTGGAGTGGGGGAATATGTACAAAAAGGGCAGGGACGATCTGAAGAGAGCCGTGGACGACGGGTATGACAAAATGGAGTCGTACCTGGTTTCCACAGTCGAAGCTACTGAGCGTGCCGCCCAGCAGGCGCAGCAGACAACCAGACGCAGTGCTCAGCAGGCTTCCAGGGCTGCGTCGGAATCGAGAAAAGCTGCGGAGAAGAGTTCGGAAAAGTAGGGGAAGAGCCGCCTGTCTGCCGGTCGTTCAAGAAAAATGGTCACAGGCGGGCGGCGCCGCGGAAAATCCTCCAAAATATCACTGTTTTGATATTTTCCTGGATCGCCTTGAAGCTCTTGCAATTGCAGATATCCCGGAGGAAGTGAGGTCGAATAAGAGCTTGACGCTCTGTTTTCATGCCGCCGATGTACGGGGACGACAGAGGACGACGACATGCAAGCTCACTCGAAGTATAACCTGATCGGGACAAGGGAAGAGATTGAAGTCAAGGAATATCGGAGAATTACCCAGGCTCTCCGGCATGCCGTCTCTCTGGAGCCGGATCGTGATACCGCACGGGCGGATCGGAGAGGCATCGCCTGCGGAGGTGTTGATCGCAATCACCGAGCAGCCGAATCATGCCTTCGAATATCGGCCGGGAAAACTGCTGAAAGCAGGTGAATCTTGAAAGAACCGAGACGGATCGTATTATTCAAGAATGCATCGGATGACGGATTCATGGACACCCCGATAATCCCCATCCGGCCCACGCCCCGGGGGCGACTGTGTCCCGACTGTGAAGCGCGGCACTCAGATGCCCTGCGGGAGATATTCCATTCCAAGGAGGAAGCAGCATGGATCAGAAACAGATGGTGAGACAGGTGATTGATTTTCAGAAGGCCTCTTTCGACAACAGCTTCAACGCAATGGTGTTGATTCAGGAGCAAACGGAAAAGATGGCCAAGACGTTCCTCGATCAGGCGAACTGGCTCCCAGAAGAAGGCAAAAGCGTCCTGAATCAATGGATCGGCGCCTATAAGAAGGGAAGAGATGATTTCAAGAAATCCGTGGATGAGAATTTTCGAAAGGTGGACGAGTATTTCAGCGCCTCGGAAAAATCGAAAAAATAAACGACCGGCCCCGGCCGCGCACAGGAGGGGACAATGGCTTCTGACGAAAACCAGTACCAGTACGATCGGATGTTTCAGACGGAGCCTCTGGAGCGTTTGAGCAATACTGCGGAGAAACTGTGGCTCGCCTCGCTGGCGCAAGGGAAGGAAGGACAGGTTTACCTCAACGGACTGCTGCGTTACTTCCATGACTTTATCGATGCCTTCGTCATTTCATCGAGCTATTTTCAGGCTGTCGAAAGAAAGAAAATCCTCGAAATCCCCCCCGCCCAGACAATCCAGGACTACGCCAAGCTGCTCCTGCTGAATGTGCAGCTTGCTCAGAGGGCCCTGAAAGCAAGTATCTCCACCATCGGGCAGTACTACCTCCCTCGATACGGAGAAATCACAGACGCCTGGATCAATACGGTCTTCTCCAGGGACGGCAAAGACATTCAGTCCCTGCTTTCCGAGCACGAAGCCCTCATGGAAAAGGTCGTGTACGAGTATCCCGAGGCCATCCGCAACATCAGGAGCGAATACGGATTTCACTTCGATCAGGAAGGCTACAGAAAAGCGGGGGAAACCGAGAGGTTCATGCTCTACCAGGTGCTTCCTTCCCGTACGGACGTATCGGTCAGGAAAAACGGCAAACCGGTCGTCATTATCCCCCCGTTTGTGCTGGGCACGAATATCCTCGCCTTTCTCCCCGGAGACAACAAGAGTTTCGTGCACGCCTTCGCAAACAGGGGGATACCGACCTACATACGGATCGCCAAGAACATCTGGACGACCCCCGCATTCCAGGTCATGACCGGCGAAGACGACGTCCGAGACACCGCCTACTTTTCCGAGATCGTCAAAAAAGAGCACGGAAAGCCGGTAACCCTGTGTGGATACTGCCAGGGCGGATTTACTTCTCTGTGCGGGATTCTCTCGGGCGAGCTGGACAATCTCGTGGATTTGCTCATCACCTGCGTCTCCCCCATGGACGGGACCAGGAGCCCGGGGCTTGCCACATTTCTGAACAATCTCCCCCCGCGGTTCAACGATCTCGCCTACGGCACCAAGACCTTGCCCAACGGGAACAGGGTGGGCGACGGAAAGCTGATGGGATGGGTGTACAAGCTCAGGGCGATCGACGACGAGTTTCCGCTCATCAGCTTCTATCGGGACATGGTCATGCTTTCAGCCGACGGAAAGGCAAAGCATGGATTCAACAAGACCGCTCTGGCGATCAACTACTGGCTCTCCTATGAACGGACCGACCTGCCTCTTGAGGTCACCAAGATGAGCTTCCGTTCATACAACATCCCCATCACCACAGAAGGGGTTCTGCCGATACGCCTTTTCGGCAGGAAGCTGGATCTCCACCGCCTGCCGCAGAAGGGGGTGAAGTGGCTCATCTGCTACGGGGAGAGAGATGACCTGGTGGAGAAGGAAACGGCGCTTGCTCCCCGGGACTTCATCGATGTCGAAGTGAGTGAATTCCCCAAGGGCCATCTTGCCATCGCCACGTCCTGGTCCAATCCGAAATCTGAATTCGCACTGGACAAGCGGTTCGGAGAGAAGAATTACCGCGGTCCGGTTCTTTTCCAGCTGGAGAGCGATCCATCGTACAAAGGAGGATGATCATGCAGACGCAGACACAGGCGTTTGAGCTCTGGGGAAACATGTTCCTCAACGCCGCGCGGGGGCAGAAGCTCATGGAAGACTTTTCCCGTATGATGAAAGGCGACCTGGGAAGTTTTCAGGATCTTTTCGAAATGTACGCCAAGTGGTGGGGCATGGATTTCTTCCTCCGTGATCTCCCGGAATATTTCAGCGCCTCCATCAAGGCCGCAGAAGATTTTCAAAAATCTTTCACGGGTGGATTCCTCTCGCTTATGAGCTGCCCCTGGAACTACCCCCTTCAGTCGGAATATCAGGCTCTGCTCAAGGACTACGAGGAGCTCAAGGAAAAGACACAGCGCCAGGAGGAAGAAATCGGCCGTCTCCGGAGTGTCCTTGACGAGAGGCTCTCTCTGCAGGGAGAAGGCATCAGTGCATTTCAGAACCTGATGAGGAAGCAGACGCAGCAGTTTCAGGATATGATGATCAGTTTTTCCAAGATCTTCCAGGAAACCGCAGGTACCGAAGAGACGCGCAAGGCTGGGGAGGCGGCAACCAAGAAGGGGTCGCGGACCAGAAGAAAGTCATAACCCGGTTCGAGCATACCGCCCTTTGTGTGCTGAACAGCGGTGCGCATCTCTGTCATCGCATATGGGTGACCGGCGGACAGCAGTGTAGCGGACGGATGCGCCAAACCTATTTTTTCAGCGACTTGGGAGGGCTCACCAGGGCCTGCCCGTCCAGAACCGTCTCCTGGTTCTGGTTTCTGCACGTGGTCTTGAGCACGACACGGTTTTTCTCCGCGTTTATCTCGGCGACTTCCACGCGGGCGGTGACGGTATCACCGATCCGGACAGGAGCCAGGAAATTGAGCTCCTGTCGGATGTAGATGGTTCCGGGGCCGGGCAGCTGCATCCCGATCGCTGCGGAAATGAAGCCGGCCTGGAGAATCCCGTGGGCGATACGTGTCTTGAAAAAGGTTTCCCTGGCATATTCTTCGTTGACATGAGCCGGGTTGAGATCTCCGGTAAGACCTGCAAACAGATAGATATCGGCCTCGGCGATTGTTTTGGCGAATTCCGCGTAATCACCAATCTTCATCTCGGATATGGTTTTTCCTGGCATATGGAAACTCCTTTTGTACAATTTCCGTCCACGCCGGCCTTAAGAGCAACGGGTGGACAGGAAGAAGCCGCATGCGGGAAGAGAATGCATTCCGGAATCATCAGAACCACAACCGGTGGCTCCAGATATCATCCCTGAGATCCTTGATGTCCTCCTTGAGCATAAGATACAGCGATGCATTATGAATCGCCAGTCCCCCCTGGTTGGCTATGGCGGTAGCCAGCTTGATCTCGTCTTCGGTGAACACCCGGGGGACTCCGCTGTAGAGCCTGAGCACGCCGATAATCTCATTCATGGCCTTGATGGGCACACAGAGAATCGACATGATCCCCTCCGCTTTTTTCTCGTTCTTGTACTGCACTCCCTCATCCGTGGAGGCGTCGCGGATCGCCACGATATTTCCTTTGAGTGCCTCGGCGATGCTCTTCTCCGCATAGACCGGCCCCTTCTTGAGATATTTCTCGCTCAGACCGTAGCTGCTCACCAGCTGAAGGATCTTCTTCTCCCTGTCCAGGAGGCGTACGGAGACGGCCTTTACCCCGAAGGCCCTCGCAACGTCAACGGTGAGAATGTCCAGGATGTCTCTGATGTCCAAGCTGGAGTTGATATTCGTCGAGAGGTTGAGGAAGAGATCGGTGTTCCTGCGGATCTGCTCCACGAGCCTCGCATGCTCGATAGCCATTCCTCCCTGCTCGGCCAGTGCGGTGAGGAACTCGATCTCCTCATCGGTAAATCGTCTGGGTGTTGCGGTGTACAGTCCGAGAACACCGATCACGGTGTTTCTGACCATTACCGGCACGACGAGAATGGAGGCTATTCCCTCGGCCTTTTTCAGTGCGTGGTTCTGGACCCGGGTATCCTTGGT
>ERZ1026800.472-NODE-472-length-34547-cov-3.197211_pt1 | contig 34547 bp, 26 predicted proteins | sample MGYA00520873_ERZ1026800 | MGnify/ENA primary metagenome ERZ1026800 (study PRJEB33270, sample SAMEA104284475) | anaerobic digester metagenome | biome: Anaerobic digester microbiome; feature: mesophilic sludge digester; material: Anaerobic digester biomass | place...
GCCGTGCCGCCGGGTTGCGCTGGGGGATCGGAGTGGCCGAACGCGACATCGCCGAGGACCCCGCGCGAGCGCTCGGGCCAGACGATGTCATCGTCGTCACCGGCGCGGCCGGCAGCATCGTCAGCGCGATCACCACCGATCTGGCGGCAGCGTCACGGGGCACGTTCCACCTGATCGACCTCACGCCCGAGCCGTTGGCCGACGATGTCGATCTCGAGCGTTTCGTACACGATCACGAGGGTCTCAAGACCGACATCGCACATCGCATCACCGAGCGCGGCGAGCGGGCGACTCCGGCGCTGGTGGAGCGCGAGCTCGCCCGGCTGGAGCGGTCGCGGGCGGCCCTCGACGCGATGCAGGCCGTGCAGCGCGCCGGCGGCACCGTGTTCTGGTACCAGGCCGATCTCACCGACGCCAGCGCGGTACGTGCCGCCGTCGAGCAGATCGTCGAACGGTCCGGCCGCGTCGACGTGCTGCTGCACTGTGCTGGTCTGGAGATCAGCCGCTTCCTGCCCGACAAGACGGATCGCGAGTACGACCTCGTGTTCGACGTGAAGAGCAACGGTTGGTTCCATCTGCTGCATGCGTTGGGCGAGACCCCGCTGGGTGCCGCAGTCGTGTTCAGCTCCATCGCCGGCAGGTTCGGCAACGGGGGCCAGACCGACTACAGCGCGGCCAACGACCTGCTGTGCAAGAGCGTGTCGGCCTTCCGGTCGTCGCGGCCCGCCACGCGCGGCGTTGCCATCGACTGGACTGCGTGGGCGAGCATCGGCATGGCGAGCCGCGGCTCGATCCCCAAGATGATGGCAATGGCCGGCATCGACATGCTGCCTCCGGAGATCGGCATCCCGGCCGTTCGCCACGAGCTCACCGCGGCCGGCGACGGCGGCGAAGTGGTGGTGGCCGGGTCGTTGGGCATCATGCTGCAGGAGTCGGCCACCGGCGGTCTCGACGCGGCGTCAGCAACTGCCGCGAGCGTGGCTGCTCAGCACGGGCCGATGACCGGCGATCTCGTCGCCTGCACCCTCGCCGACGGGCTGGTGGTGCGCATCACACTCAGCGCCGAGCAGCCGTTCCTCGACAACCATCGCATCGACGGCACTCCGGTGCTGCCGGGTGTGATGGGCATGGAGGCCTTTGCCGAGGCCGCTACCGCACTGGTGCCCGGCTGGGAGGTGCACTCCATCCGCGACGTCGCGTTCCTCGCCCCGTTCAAGCTCTATCGCGACGAGCCGCGAGTGGCCGAGGTGCGAGCACGGTTGCTACCGGGTGGCGACGGCACGCTCGTCGCCGAGTGCGAGCTGATCGGCCGTCGCACACTGCCGGGCCAGCCGGAGCAGGCGACCACTCACTTCGTGGGCACGGTGGTGCTGGCTCGCGCCGGCGCCGCGCGTGCGGTGGTGACCGCCCCGGCGGCGACAGCGAAGAAGGCCCCGGCGGCGGCCGTCGCTGCCGACAGCATCTACGGCATCTACTTCCACGGGCCCGCCTATCAGGTTCTCGACAATGCGTGGGCCGAAGGTGATGTGGTCGTCGGGTCGACGCCGGAGACACTGCCCCCCAACCAGCAACCGGCCGACCTGCGGTTGCTGGCATGGCCGCGACTCGTCGAGCTGTGCTTCCAGACTGCCGGCGTGCACGAACTGGGCACCACCGGTTCGATGGCGTTGCCGGCGAAGGTGGGCCGTGTCGACATCGTGCAACCGCCTACCGGCGGCACCGGCTCGCTCGCCGGCGCCCGTGCGGTGGTGCGTCGACATGTCGACGGTGACGACGCCGTTGTCGTCGACAGCAAGGGAGCGGTGGTGCTGCACCTCACCGGCTACACCACCACGGTGCTTCCCGGCGGGCCCGAGGAGGCGTTGCTCGCTCCGCTGAAGGCAGCCATGGTGCCGGTTGCACCCCCGACGCGGGCGAGCCGGCGAGGCAAGAAGTGAGCGCGGTGGCGACCATCACCCGATTGGCGATCGTCAACCGCGGGGCGGCTGCCATGCGACTGATCAACGCCGCTCGCGAGTACGCGGCGGAGCACCAGCGCGACATCCAGATCGTGGCCATTCACACCGAGGCCGATGCTCGGGCACTCTTCGTGCGCGAGGCCGACTTTGCGGTGCGGGTCGACGGACCGATCTCCGTCGACAACCTCACCGCGGTCGCTGCGGCGCTCACCTTGGCGGGCGTGGATGGTGCGTGGGTCGGCTGGGGCCCGCTCGCGCAGCAGCCGGCGTTTGCCGAGATGTGCGCACACCTCGGCATCACCAACGTCGGGCTCAGTGCGGCAACCCTCACCAGCATCGGCGACCGATCCGTGCTGCAGTCCGCGGCCGAGTCGGCGGGTGGCAACCTCTCGTCGCTCGAGATCGTCGAGCGCGGGTACTCCCGCCATGTCGAGGTGCTCGTCGCAGGTGATCGGTTCGGTGACGTGTGGGCAGTCGGTGTGCACGACGGCACGCTGCAACGGCGCTCGGAGAAGGTGCTCGTCGAGTCGGCAGACCCCACGTTGATCGGTGTCGACGATGCGTTGCTCCGGTCGGTGGCTGCTCGCCTTGCCTCGCTGACCGGTGTGGTGGGCGCGGCGACGGTCGCGTTCGTACGAGAGAACCCCTCCTCCGACATCTCGCTGCTGCGGATCAGCGGTGGCCTGCCACTGGGCCACGGTGTCACCGAGATCGGTAGCGGTACCGACCTGGCGAAGCTGCAGCTGCACATCGCCGAGGGCGGCCGTCTGGTCGGTGCAGCGCCCATCGCGGATGGGCATGCGATCGCCGTGCGCCTGAACGCCGAGGACGCCGAACTGGGCTTCGCGCCGGCGCCCGGCCGCGTCGTGCTGCTGCAGGTGCCCACCGGCCCCGGCCTGCGCATCGACCCCGCCGTGTCGGAAGGCGACTCGGTCCGGCCCGGCGACGACTCGACGCTGGCGGAGGTGGTTGCCTGGGGCCGCGACCGCGACGAGGCGCGAGTGCGCCTCCGCCGGGCCCTGGCGCAGTTGCCGGTGGTACTGGAGGGCGGCACCACCAACAAGGGGTTCCTGCTGGATCTGCTCGACCGCGACGAGGTGCGCCGCGGCGACTACGACACCGGCTGGCTCGATCGCTTGGCCGCTGCGGGTGAGACCGCCGGCCGGGAACACGGTGAGATGGCGGTGCTGATGGCGGCCGTCGACGCCTATGACGAACGGCAGCGCAGCAGCCGCGGTCACCTGTTCGCAACGGCTCGGCGCGGCCGGCCGCAGGTGTCGAGCGAGCTCGGGCGCCACTTCGAGCTGAATCACCGAGGGAACGAGTACGCGGTGTTCGTGCGGCGCACCGGTCGCCGGCAGTACCGCGTGGCTGTCGACGGTGTGGAGATCGGTCTCGTCGTCACCCGCCTCGGTCGATACCAGAGCCGGCTCGACGTCGACGGCCGCTCGCTGCGCATCGTCTCCGCCATCCAGGCAGGCGACCACCTGGTGGAAGTCGACGGTGTGCCCCACCGGCTCTCGCGAGGCGACGGTGGCATCGTCCGGTCCGGCCTACCGGGCGTGGTGGTGGCCGTTCATGTGACGGTGGGCGACGAGGTCACCGCCAACGATGCGCTGGTCACGATCGAGAGCATGAAGATGGAGAGCCAGATCCTGGCGCCCTTCACCGGCCGAGTGCGCCAGGTGTGCATCGGCACCAACGTGCAGGTCGATTCCGGCGCGCCGCTCGTGCACCTCGAGCCGGGCAACGCCCGCCGAGCCGCGCTCGGCGAACCGCGATGCACCTTCAGCCCGGCCGACGACGGTGCGGTGCTGTCGGTGGAGCGTCGCTTCGCCGCCAACCTCGACACGCTCACCCGCCTGGTGATGGGCTACGACGTCGCTGCGCTCGCCGCCACCCGCGTTGCCGCCGACCAGGCTGCCATCGCGCGTGAACTGGCGGTCGACTCGCCCGAACGCGTGGCGGGGGAGTTGCGGTTGCTGGGTGTGTTCGCGGATCTGCGGGCGCTGTTCCGCAGCGAACGCGACTCATCCGACAACGACCCGGCGGAGGCCGATCTGTCGGTGACCAGCCCGCAGGAGCACCTGCATGCGTTCTTGCGGTCGCCCGGGCCGGCGGTGGAAGGCGTGCCGCCGCGCTACCTGCAGGCACTGGGTCGAGCGCTTGCCCACTACGGCATCCGCGACCTCGAGCACGATGAGGCGCTGGAGGAGGCGCTCTACTGGATCATGCAGTCGCGCCAGCGCACCGACGTGCAGGTGCCGGTGATCGTGGCGGTGCTCAACCATTGGTTGGCCCGCCCCGCCGTCGGGGTCGGAGAACAGCTCCGCGACACGCTCGATCGACTGGTCGCAGCGACGCAGCACGACCATCCGGTCATCGCCGACCTGGCACGCGAGGTCCGTTTCGAGGCGATCGATCGGCCCATCGTGGATGCGGCTCGGCGCGACGTGCTGGAGATGGCGCTCGCCCATCTCGATGAGCTCGTCGCCGGCAGGGGTGAGCGGTCGGAGCACCTCGACGCGCTGATCGCGTGCTCGGAGCCGATGGAGCACGCCCTGCTCGATCGCGCCCGCAACGGCGATCGCACCACGGCCGAGGTGGTCGCCGAGGTGCTCACGCGTCGGCACCATCGGTGGGGCACGTTCGGTGCCTTCGCAGTGGGCGTCGAACCGGTGGCGCCGTCGACCGTCAGCGTCGACCATGAGTCGTACGTGCACGGGCCGGTCCGCCTGGTTGCCCTCTGCGCGCCGTTCTCTGCGCTGCCCACCGCGGCCGCGGCCGCAGTCTCGGCGTTGCAGTCGGCTGGCAGCGAGTTCCCCGCGATGATCGAGATCTACACCTGGCTCACCGACGTCGACGCGCAACTCGCTGACGACGCGATCGCGGCCGCTGCACTCGACGCACTGTCCGCACACCCGCTCGGCGACTCCTTGCGGTACGCGGTCGTGGCAGTGGCGAGTGGTGGGAACGGCTCCGTTCATGGCGAGCAGAGCGTGCGACACGTCACGTTGCGGCCGTCGCCGGCCGGGCTCGTCGAGGATCGCTTCCTTCGCGGCCTGCACCCGATGATGGCCGAGCGGCTTCGCCTCTGGCGGCTGGCCAACTTCGAGCTCGAACGCCTTGGCTCGCCGACGGGCGTGCACCTGTTCCGCGCGACCGCCCGCGGCAATGCGAGCGACGAGCGACTGTTCGCCATCGCCGAGGTGCGCGACCTCACGCCGGTGCGCGACGACGCGGGCCGTGTTGTCGCCCTCCCGGAGCTCGAGCGCACGCTGCTGACGTCGATGGAGGCCATCCGCCGCGTGCAGGCACCGCGACCGCTGGGCCAGCGCTTGTGGTGGAACCGCATCGTGCTGGGCATCTGGCCCCCAGTGACGTTCACCCTCGGCGAGATCGAGAGCATCGCGGCCACGTTGGCGGGCGCGGCGGTGGGCCTGGGCCTGGAGGAGGTGCATCTGCTGTGCCGCCGGGTCGACGCGAGCAGCGGGCAGTTGCGCGATGTCGCGCTGCGGTTCACCACCACCACTGGCACCAGTTTCGTGCTGGAGGAGACGGAACAGCCCGCGGCGCCACTGGTGCCGCTCGACGAGTACTCGCGCAAGGTCGTGCAGAGCCGCCGTCGGGGCACCACCTATCCATACGAGCTGCTGCGCGGTCTCGTGGCGCCCCGCGCGGGCGGTCGTGACGAGATCACCGGCGGCAGCTTCACCGAGTACGACCTCGACGATGCCGGGTGTCTCGCGCCCGTGCAGCGCCCGCCCGGCTGCAACCTGGCCAGCATCGTCGTCGGGGTGGTGACCAACACCACCGACCGCTACCCGGAGGGCATGAGCCGCGTGGCGTTGCTGGGCGACCCGACGCGGGCGCTGGGCGCACTGGCGGAGCCGGAGTGCGTGCGGATCATGGCGGCAATCGATCTGGCCGAGCAGATGGGTGTGCCACTGGAGTGGTATGCGCTGTCGGCCGGCGCCAAGATCGCGATGGACAGCGGCACCGAGAACATGGACTGGATCGCCGACGTGCTGCGCCGCATCATCGAGTTCACGCAGCAGGGAGGCGAGATCAACGTGGTCGTCACCGGCATCAACGTCGGTGCCCAGCCCTACTGGAACGCCGAGGCGACGATGCTGATGCACACCAAGGGCATCCTGGTGATGACGCCGGCGAGCGCGATGGTGCTCACCGGCAAGCAGGCACTCGACTTCTCCGGTGGCGTCTCGGCGGAGGACAACCACGGCATCGGCGGCTATGAGCGGGTGATGGGCCCCAACGGTCAGGCCCAGTACTGGGCGCCCGACGTGCCGGCTGCGTGCGGCGTGCTGCTCGCGCACTACGCCCACAGCTACTCGGCGCCAGGCGAACGCTTCCCACGACGAGCGCTGACGGGCGACCCCTTCGATCGCGACGTTCGCACGTCGCGTCATCACCTCGAGGGCTCCGACCTGACGACGGTGGGCGACATCTTCAGCGAGACGACGAACCCCGAGCGCAAGAAGCCGTTCGACATCCGCTCGGTCATGCGGGCGGTGCTCGATCTCGATCATCCGACGGCCGAGCGCTGGGCCGACCTCGCCGAGAGCGATACCGCCGTCGTGTGGGACGGTCACCTCGGTGGCATCCCGGTGTGTGCCATCGGGATCGAAGCGCACGCGCTGGCACGCCAGGGTCGGCTGCCTGCCGACGGGCCCGACCAGTGGACATCGGGCACCCTGTTCCCGATGTCGTCGAAGAAGATCGCGCGAGCGGTGAACGCCGCCAGCGGTAGCCAACCACTGCTGGTGCTGGCGAACCTCTCCGGGTTCGACGGTTCGCCGGAGTCGATGCGGCGCACACAGCTCGAGTTCGGTGCCGAGATCGGTCGCGCGGTGGTGAACTTCCGTGGCCCGGTGGTGTTCTGCGTGGTCAGTCGCTTCCACGGTGGGGCGTTCGTGGTCTTCAGTCAGAAGCTGAACCCGAGGCTCGAGACCTTGGCGATCGAGGGGTCGCACGCCTCGGTGATCGGCGGCTCGCCTGCTGCTGCGGTCGTGTTCGCCGGCGAGGTGGAGAAGCGCACCCGCGCCGATGCCCGCGTGGTCGAGCTGCAGGCGAAGGTGGCTGCTGCCGACGCCGGCGAGCGAGCGACGTTGCGTGGCGCGCTCGCCGACGCGTTGGCGCAGGCCCACTCCGACCACTTGGGGGCTGTCGCCGCCGAGTTCGATGCGATCCACAGCGTGGAGCGGGCGCTGGCCGTCGGCTCGGTGAACCGGATCATTCCGGCCGCGCAACTGAGGCCGCTGCTGATCGACGCGGTCGAACGTGGCATGGCTCGCGAGCTCGACCGGTTGGGTGTGCAGATCTGATCGTGGACCCGATGGCCGGGGTCGTTTGGTTGCAGCGACGGCTGCACGACGTACCCGCCGGTGACGAGTGGCTGTCGGCGCGCGAACTGGACGTGCAGGCTCGTCTGCTGGTGCCGAAACGACGCGCTGACTGGCGACTGGGTCGGTGGACGGCGAAGGCCGCGCTGGCGATGGTGCTCGCGGTCGAGCCGTCGCGCGTGTCGATCCTCGCTGCCGAGGACGGCGCACCGGAGGCCTTCGTCGGTGACCTGCCGCTGCCACTGCCGATCTCGGTGTCCATCAGCCATCGGGCGGGGCTGGGTCTTGTCACCGTGAGCAGGCACGTCGTCGTCGGAGGCGATCTGGAACTGATCGAGCCCCGCTCGGCCGCGTTCGTGCGCGAGTGGTTCGACGAGCGCGAGCAGGTGTCGATCGCTGCGGCTCGCGACGTGGATCGGCACGACGAGCTGACGTGCCTGCTGTGGTCGGTGAAGGAGGCATCGGCGAAGGTGCTGCGCGAGGGCTTGCGGCTCGATCCACGCAGCGCGGCGGTGGTGCTGGAGAGCGACGAGGTGGCCGACGAGCTCGGGCGCCGGTGGCGACGCACGACGGTGCGGTGGCCCACAGAGGATCGGGTCGTCACCGGGTGGTGCCGTCTCGACGGGTCGTTCGTGCACGCCATCGCGGGTGCTCGTCTTACGAGCGTGCCGGTCGAGTTGCGGTGACCGGCGCCGGCCGATTCGGTGATTGACGACGCTCCATGACGCGGCGCAGGATTGCGGGATGATCGACCACCTCTCCATCCAGTGCACCGACGTCGCAGCCAGCGCAGCCTTCTACGACGCGGTGCTCGCCGAGCTCGGTGGCACGCGAGTCATGGACTTCGGCGACGTCATCGGGTACGGCGTGCCGCCGATGCCCGACTTCTGGCTCGGGCCTCACTCGACGGGTGAGGGCTTCCGCGAGTCGCACATCGCGTTCACCGCGCCCGACCGGGCAGCGGTGCGTGCCTTCTTCGTTGCTGCTGTCGACGCCGGCGCGGAGGCGCTGCACCCGCCACGCGTGTGGCCCGAGTACCACCCCGCCTACTACGGCGCCTTCGTGCGCGACCCTGATGGCAACAACGTCGAGGCGGTGTGCCACGCGCCGGAGTGAGCGTGGGCCGCGCATGAGCATCTGCATCCGCCGTCTGGCGCCCGACGACATCGACGATGTGATGACCGCGGGTCATCTGTTCGACGACCCGCCGCGTCGCGACTGGACCGCCGCCTTCCTTGCCCATGCGGGCCACCACCTGCTGCTCGCACTTGTCGACGACGAGCCCGCCGGGTTCGTCACCGGCATCGAGTGCCTGCACCCGGACAAGGGCGCCGAGATGTTGCTCTACGAGCTCGGTGTCGACGACGCGTTCCGTCGTCGCGGCGTCGGTCGCTCGCTGGTCGTCGCGCTCGGCGACCTCGCGGTGGAACGAGGGTGCCGCCAGATGTGGGTGCCGATCGAGCTCGACAACGAAGCAGCGGTCGCCACCTACCTGTCGGCCGGGGCCGGGCCCCCCGAGCCGGCAAGCACGATGAGCTGGGAGTTCGAGGAGTAGCCGGTCTCGCACCACGGCGGTCAGCCGGTGGTGATCAGCCCGTCGAGCACGCGAGCGATCGGCCAGGCGCCGTCGGTGGTGTTGGAGATGACGGTGGCCACCAGTTCGGTGCTGGGCTGGTGCAACGACCGGAACGACACACCAGGGTCGTAGCCGGCCAGCTTGCGCGCGTCGGACCTGGCATGCAGCCAGAACCCCAGGCCGTAGTCGTCGTCCTGGTCGGTGGGCGTCGGGCGTAGCCGCACCATCTCCGCGATGGTCGACAGCGCCACGATGCGGCCGTCGGCGAAGGCTGACCAGAGCAAATGCATGTCGGCCAACGTGGAGTAGATGCCACCGTCGCCGGTGCCGCGGACCGGCAAGTGCAGCACGTTGGTCTGCAGGCCCGAGGGCTGCAGGTAGCCGATGGCGGCGCTGCCGTCGAGCTGGTCGGAACGCAGGAACTCGGTGTTTCTCAACCCCGCCGGCGTGCACACGCGGGTGTGCACGAGGTCGTAGTAGGAGGTTCCGCTGGCGCGCTCGGCCAGCACCGCCAGCACTGCGTACGCACTGTTGTTGTAGGCCCACTGCTCGCCGGGTGCAGCCTTGCTGGGAAAGCCGTCGAGCGCCGGCAGGTAGCCCTCGGGCTCGGACAACAGGTGCACGGGAATGGACATGGCGTAGTCGAGAACGTCGCCGCCCGCTTCTTCGTCGAGGTAGTCGCCGATGCCCGACGTATGGGCGAGCAGCTGCTCGACGGTGACGCCGTCGTCGATCAGCGGCAGGTCTGCGCCCAGCAACGAACGCGCCGTGGTGGACAGGCTGAGCACGCCCTCCTCGACCAGCGACATCACCGCGAGCGCGGTGAACCCCTTGGCCCCACTGGCCAGTGCGAACCTCGTCTGTGAGGTGTTGGCCACGCCGTGACCGCGATGAGCCAGCCCGTATGCGCGCTCGACCACGGTGGTGCCGTGCGAGTCGATGCGCACGGCCCCGCTGAAGTTCGTCGACTCTGCGATCTCGTCGATGCGCGCGGCGATGGTCTCCATGCGGGGCGACGCTAGTGCGAACTGTCGGCGCCACCCGCCCGATTTTCGTGGTGAGCCCGTCGGATTCCGGGCGTGATTCGTCTCGGACAGCGAGACGAATCACGCCGAGAAGCCGGGTTGGGACGACTCCCGCCCAGAGAGCCGAGACGGTTCAGGAGGTCATGCCGCCGAGGCCGACCAGGCCGCGGGCCAACTCGATCTCGCCCATGTGGCGCAAGCCGTGCTGATAGATCCAGCACTCGGTGGCATCGAGCAGGGTGATGCCCACGTCGCCGGCAACGCGGGCGCTGTACGTGGATGCGATCTGCGGGGGGAAGGGGCGGGGGATGACCACGCGGGACAGCTCGGCCGGTTCGAGTTGCTCGAGCCACTCCTCGGTGCGGGTGAACACGGCGCGCATGTACTCCTGGAACGCGTCGTAGTCGCCGATGCGCTGGTGCACCATCTCATCGACGGACTTGTGCTTGCCGTGGTCGTTCACCGTCATGCCCACTCGGGCCTGCCACTCGTCGTTCCAGATCGGTGGCGTACCGGTCATCAACATGAACGAGGCATCGATCATGTTGGTGATGTGGAACAGGCAGAACGCGATGGGCAGCACGCCTTCCCGCTCGAAGTGGTTGACGTGCTCGAGGTTCATGGTGGACACGGCCTGGTGGTACAGCGAGTGCATCGCCTTCATGCGCCGCTGCAGGGAATCGAGGATCAGGTCGTCCGACATCCTTGGCACCATAAGACTTGTCAGAGTGACTGTCAACTGTTACGGTTCGACCATGGCGAACGCCTCAGCAGTCACCAGCGGCCCTGCCGCGCACCCTGGTGCGCTCACCGTCGACTTCCACTTCGACGTGATGTGCCCGTTCGCGTACCAGACCTCGATCTGGATGCGCTCCGTGCGCGATCAGCTGGGGCTCACCGTCAACTGGCGCTTCTTCAGTCTGGAAGAGGTGAATCGCGTCGAGGGCAAGAAGCACCCGTGGGAGCGCGACTGGAGCTATGGCTGGAGCATGATGCGCATCGGTGCGTTGTTGCGCCGTACCGACATGGCCTGGCTCGATGCCTGGTACGCGCGTGCCGGTCGCGCGCTGCACGAGGAAGGCCACAAGCCGCACGAGCCTGCGGTCGCCCGGCACTTGCTGCAGGAGATCGGGCTCGACCCGGGGCTCGTCGACGCCGCCATCGCCGACCCGACCACGCACGACGAAGTGCTCGCCGAGCATCAGCGGGTCATCGACGGGGGCGGCTACGGCGTGCCCACGCTCGTCTTTCCCGACGGCCAGATGCTGTTCGGCCCCGTGCTGCTCGACCCGCCCACCGGCGAAGCAGCCGTTCGGCTGTGGCACAGCGTCACGGCGTGGCTCGAGTTTCCGCATGTGTTCGAGCTGCAGCGCCCGAAGACGCCGGCACACCAGCGGGCGATCGCCACTGCCTTCCGCCCGTACCTCGACGCTCGCGACTGGGTGAGCATCAATCGCGGCGAAGTGATCAACTTCAGCAGGCCGAACCCGGAGGGATGAGATGGATCTGGAAGTCGATCGTCAGCACCTGAGCACCGTCCGCATCGTCGATGCGGCCTCGCCGGCGCTGCAGCCAGGCGAAGCGCGCCTACGAGTGCGCCGATTCGCTCTCACCGCCAACAACATCACCTATGCGGTGTTCGGCGACATGATGCAGTACTGGAACTTCTTCCCGGCCGGCCCGGCCGACGATGGCGTCAACTGGGGTCGCGTGCCGGTGTGGGGCTTCGCCGACGTCGTGGAGTCCACCGTCGGTGAGCTCGCCGAAGGCACTCGTGTCTACGGCTACCTGCCGATGTCGCACGAGCTGGTCGTGCAGCCGGGCCGCTTCGACGATCGTGGTTTCGTCGACATGGCGGCCCACCGCGCACCGATGGCTGCCGCGTACAACCGCTACGTGTTCTGCGACGAAGACCCCATCTACGACGCCGACCGCGAGCCGCACCAGATGGTGCTGTACCCGTTGTTCTTCACTTCGTTCATGATCGACGACGTGCTCGACGACACCGGTCAACTGCCCGGCACCGTCGTCATCTCCAGCGCCTCGGCCAAGACGGCAATCGGCGCCGCCTACCTGTTGTCACGTCGTGAAGGCGCGCACGTGGTGGGGCTCACCTCGGCTCGCAACGCCGAGTTCGTGCGCGAGCTGGGCTGCTACCACGAAGTGCTCACCTACGACGCGCTGCACGAGCTGCCGTCCGGGCCGGCCTCGTACGTCGACATCGCCGGCGACAGCGCAGTCACCCGGGCGGTGCACGAGCACTTCGCAGACTCGCTGAAGTACAGCATGATCGTCGGCGGCACCCACTGGGATGGGCCACCGGCCGTGCCCGGCGACCTGCCCGGCCCGACGCCGGAGTTCTTCTTCGCTCCCTCGCAGATCGCGAAGCGCAGCAAGGAGTGGGGCCGCGACGGGCTCGAGGCGCGCACCGTCGATGCGTGGGGCGCGTACCGCGACTGGGTCGACGGCTGGCTGCACTTCGAGCGCTCGCACGGCGCTGCCGGGGTCGAGCACACCTACCAGCAGTTGTTGGCCGGGCGCGTCGATCCGCGAGTGGGCCATGTGTGCACGATGGAGGACGAATGACCGCGATCCAGGCCGACGCCGACACCGCGTCGGTGCCAGAGGACGGCCGGCACGCCCGGCGCGACCGCAACCGGCTGGCGGTGGTCGACGCAATGCTCCAGCTCTACGCCGAGGGCAACCTCGACCCGTCGAGCGACGAGATCGCCGAGCGGGCAGGTCTGTCACCGCGATCGCTGTTCCGCTACTTCGACGACCTCGACGATCTGGTGCGGGTGGCGATCGGCCGGCAGCACGAGCGGTTGCTCCCCCTGGCACGGCTCGACGTCTCCGTCGACTCACCGCTCGCCGCGCGTGTGGCCCGCCTCGTCGACCAGCGGCTGCGCCTGTTCGACAAGATCTCCTCTGTGGGCATCGTGTCGCGCGTCCGAGCACCGTTCCAGCCGCTCATCGCCTCCGAGCTCGCCATCTCCCGTTCGTTCCTGCGACGCCAGATCGAGCAGCTCTTCGAGCCAGAGCTCACGGCCCGCGACCCCGCCGATGCAGCCGGCTCGCTGGCTGCAATCGACGTGCTCACCTCGTTCGAGTCGCTGCATCTCCTCCAGCACGACCAGCAACTCTCGCCGGCTCAGATCGAGGCAACGCTCGTTCGCACCATCGCCCGCCTGTTGGAGGCCTGACGTGCGCATCACCCTGTTGGGCACTGGAAGCCCCATCCCCGACCCGCGCCGCGCAGGAGCAGCGACGCTCGTCACCGCCGACGGCCTCACCGTGTTGGTGGATTGCGGCCGTGGCGTGATCATGCGGCTCGCGGCAGCGGGCGTGCTGCCCCCGATGCTCGACGCACTGCTGATCACGCACCTGCACAGCGATCACATCACGGATCTCGGCGACGTCATCACCACGCGCTGGATCATGTCGCCAGGGCCGCGCCCGCTCACGATCATCGGCCCGGTCGGTACGGCCGAGGTGGTGCGGCTCACGCTCGCTTCGCTGAACCCCGACGTGGGCTACCGCATCGCGCATCACGACGATCTGCACGAGGGGCCTGCCGTCGACGTGCGCGAGGTGGGCCCGGGTGACACGTTCACCGTCGGCTCGGCCACCACCATCGTGGGTGCAACCGACCACCGCCCGGTCGAGCCCACCGTGGCGTTCCGTCTGGAGGCGGGCGGCAAGTCGGCGGTGCTCGGCGGCGACGGCGTGCCGTGTGCCGGCCTCGACGAGCTGTGCAAGGGCGCCGACGGCTACGTGCAGACCGTCTTGCGCGACGACCTCGTGCGGATGGTGCCCAGCGCTCGCTTCCACGACATCCTCGATTACCACTCCACCGTGCAGCAAGCGGCGCAGACCGCCGCCAAGGCGGGCGTGGGCACGCTCGTGCTCACTCACTACGTGCCGGGCATGCAGCCCGGCCAGGAGGACGAGTGGCGCGCCCTGGCGGCCGAACACTTCGCCGGGCCCATCGTGCTCGGTGACGATCTCACCTTCGTCGATCTCTGACCACCATCGCTTCAGGAGCCATCATGCAGATCCTTCGCACCCCCGACGAGCGCTTCGCCGACCTGCCCGACTACTCGTTCGAGGCCCACTACGCCGAGGTCACGGCGGTGCCCGGCGCCGCCGACAGCGGCACGCTGCGGGTGCACTACCTCGACGAGGGGCCGCCCGGCGCGGCGCCGGTGCTGCTGATGCACGGCGAGCCGTCGTGGAGCTACCTCTACCGCCACATGGTGCCGGTGCTGGTCGCCGCCGGGCACCGGGTGATCGTGCCCGACCTGGTCGGCTTCGGCAAGAGCGACAAGCCCACAGCGACGAGCGACTACACCTACGAGCGGCACGTGGCATGGATGAGCGAGCTCGTCTTCGACCACCTCGACCTGCGGGGCATCACCTACTTCGGGCAGGACTGGGGTGGCCTCGTCGGCCTGCGCATGGTCGCCGCCCGGCCCGATCGTTACGCCCGCGTCGTGGTGGGCAACACCGGCTTGCCCGAGGGTGACGGCAAGCTCAGCGAGGCCTTCCTGAGCTGGCAGCAGTTCTCCCGCGAGTCGCCGGTGTTCCCGATCGGCACCATCGTCAACGGTGGCAGTGCCACCGACCTGTCACCCGCAGTGGTGGCCGCGTACGACGCACCGTTCCCCGACGACACCTACAAAGCCGGCGCGCGCATCTTTCCCTCGCTGGTTCCGAGCATGCCCGACGATCCCGGGGCAGCCGAGAACCGTGCCGCCTGGAAGGTGCTCGAGCAGTGGAACAAGCCGTGGCTGTGCGCCTTCGGCGACAAGGACGCGGTCACCCGCGGGGGCGAGGCACCGTTCATCCGCCGCATCCCCGGTGCAGCGGGCCAGCCGCACACCACCATCGTCGGAGGTGGTCACTTCCTGCAGGAGGACAAGGGCCCCGAGTTGGCCGAGGTGATCGCTGCGTTCATCGAGGCAACCCCGTCAGAGGCAGTCTGAATGTACGGCACCATCCGCCACGAGATCCGCATCAACCGCCCTGCCGCCGACGTGTGGGCGTTGGCGGGCGATGCCGCCAAGTTGCACCACTGGTTCCCCGGCATCACCGACTGCACGGTCGACGGCAACCAGCGCGTCATCATCACCGGCTCCGGTGCGCCCATGCCGGAGGAGATCCTGGTGTGCGACAACACGCAACGACGGTTCCAGTACCGGCTGCTGCTGCCCATCTTCAAACACCACCGCGGCACGATCGACGTCATCGACCTGGGTGACCAGACCTGTTTGGTCGTGTACTCCACCGAGGCCGACCCGCGGGCAATGGCGCTGGTGATCGGTGGCGGAACGGCAGGTGCGCTTCGCGAACTGAAACGGCAGATGGAACGGCAGATGGAAGACGACACACCGGAGGGTACGAACTGATGGGCCGCAAGATCCTCTTCATCACCACCGATCAGCAGCGCTACGACACGCTGGGCTGCAACGGTGGCACCATCGCCCGCACGCCGGTGATCGATGCGGTCGCCGCGCAAGGGGTGCGCTACGAGCGGGCCCACCCGCAGAGCGTGGTGTGCATGCCCTCGCGCAGCACGATGGTCACCGGTCAGCACGTCAGCACTCACGGGGTGTGGATGAACGGCGTGGCGCTGCCGGAGGATGCACCGTCGGTCGCGCAGGTGCTGCACGACGCCGGCTACCGCACGGCGATCATCGGCAAGCCACACTTCGAGCCGTTCCTCGACCCGTTCGCCCGCTTCGCCGAGAACGGCTTTGCCGGCAAGGGCACGTTCGGCCCACACCGTGGCTTCGAGCACTTCGAGTCGGCCACTCACGGTGCGGCCGGCCCACTGCACTATGCCCGCTGGTTGCTGGCCAACCATCCCGAGACCGTCGGCATGTTCTACCCGGTGCTCGATGGTTCGCTGGAGGTGAACGCGATGGGTGGCGGCGACACCGGTGCGCCGCAGGCATGGGTCAACAACATCCCGCGCGAGTGGTACCACACCGACTGGGTGGCGGATCGCACGATCAGCTGGCTCGAGTCGCTACCGGTCGACGACGACTGGTTCTGTTGGATGAGCTTCCCCGACCCGCATCACCCATGGGATCCGCCGGCCAGCGAGGTCGGTCGCATCGACTGGCGCGACGTGCCACTGCCCGCCGGCTACATCGAGGATGCATCCGAACGCGAAGCCGTGCTCGATGCCAAGCCGCGCCACTTCCGGGCCTGGTACGACGGTCGCCTGGTCAGCAACTACGAAGCGCCGGCGGCATGGGTGCCGGCGACGCTCACCGCCGACCAGATCCGCGAGACCACGGCGCTCAACGCGGTGGAGTGCGAACTGATCGACGAAGCGATCGGGCGCGTGCTGGCGGCAGTCACCGCACGCGGCTGGGGCGACGATCTCGACATCGTGTTCACCACCGACCACGGCGAGCTGGGTGGCGACTTCGGGCTGTTGTTCAAGGGGCCGTACCACGTGGAGGGCCTGATGCGCCTGCCGCTCATCTGGCGGCCCGCGCCGTCGTCGGGCATCGCACCGGCTGTCGTCGGCAAGCCGGTCGGCCACGTCGATCTGGCACCTACGTTCTGTGCCATCGCCGGAATTCCGGCGTCGCCGTGGATGGAGGGGAAGGCGCTACCGGTGGACGACGCCGATGCCGCCGGCCGCGGCTTCGAGCGCGTGCTCACGGAGTGGGACAGCGAGCTGTTCGGCGTGAGCGTGCACCTGCGCACCATCACGCGCGACGGGTACGTGTGCACCACCTACCTGCCCGGCTCGGTGCACGACGGCAGCGAGGGTGAGCTGTACTCGTTGGTCGACGATCCGTTGCAGCGCGTCAACCGCTGGAACGACCCATCGCTCACCTCGTTGCAGAGCGATCTGATCGCCGACCTGTGGGATCACCAGCCGCCGATGAAGTCGCCGTTGCCCGGCGTGGAAGCGCCGGTGTGAGCGCACCGGCGGGGTACTGGCCCTGCCGGTGGCCGGGGGAGGACGGTGGGCCGGCGCGCCGGCAGGCACCGCACGGCGACGGCGCCGGCTTGGGGTGCAACAGCTCGTTGCAGGTGACCTCACGGATGGCGCTGGCCTCCACCATGGTGGTGCTGCGCGACCCGGGAGAGGTGTACCTGCTGTGCCACACCGGTGGCGACGATGCGATCTCGTGGGTCGAGCAGATCCACCCCCACACGTTGGAAGTGTTGCGCCGCTCGCCCGATCTACCGGGCGGCCCCACGTGGCCCGGCGGCCTGGCCTGCCACGCCAACGGTTCGCTCTACGTGGTCTTCGGTCGCCATGCCCATCGGTTGAGCGCATCGCTGGAGCTGCTCGCAACCACCGAGCTGCCGCGGCTGCGGCCCTACAACAGCTTCGTGATCCTGCCCGACGGCCACCTCGCCACCAAGGACTTCGGCGGCATCCGGGCCGGTCACTTGGAACCCGACGGCCTCGGCGCGTCGGAGCTGGTGGTGCTGGAGCCTGCGCAGTTGACGGTCGTCGCTCGCTGCGACCTTCCCGAGCCGTCGATCGCCCGGCTCAGCGCCGACGGCAACGCCATCTACGTGGTCGGCGACACCAGCCTGCTGCGAGTGGGCTGGCACGACGGTGAGCTCGTGCTCGACGAGTCGTTTCACGCCGTCTACCGAACCGTGGAAGGGCAGACCTACGGCTGGGATGCAGTCATCGACGCCGGCGCCGCATGGTTCCTCGACAACGGGGCCGGCAGCAACCGCTTCGCCGGCACGTTCCGCGGCATGGGCGCGAACGAGGCCCCTCTGCACCTGGTACGGGTCGATCTCGTCACCGGAGCAGTGTCGCTCACCGAGGTCTGCGGGTTGCCCGGCGGCCTGATCGCCAACCCGCCGGCCATCGACCCCGTGCGCCTAATCGCGGTGGCGTACGACAGCGGCAACGGTGTGGTGGCCGCGTTCCGGTTCGACGCTGCGGGGGCCACCACACCGCTGTGGCGCTGCGAGCTGAACCATGGCGCGCACCCGCTTCGGTTCCCTGAGTCGGGCGAGCTGGTGCTGTGTGATCACGATGCCGTGCGCAACGTCGATCAGGTGGTGGTGATCGACATCGAGACCGGGCACGAGCTGGCCCGCGCCGACACGGGCAGCCCCATCCAGTCGGTGCTGTTCCTCGCCCCCGGCTTCGAGCGCGACCTGTACTACTGCTCGTTCACCACCGTGGCCCGCATCAGCGCCTGATCCGTTGCGCGTCACACCGCTCGGCGTTGCTCGCCGTCGTCGACGGCCCGCAGGCCTGCGCCGCCGGCAGTGTCGATGCGTACCGGTCGCCGCGGCGAGGGAACGGCGAGCAGCCACACCAGCAACACGCTGAGCAGCTCGGGGATGTGCAGCGTTTCGTTGATGAACGGCACGGTGCCGGTGGCGAGATCGACCACAGCGGTGACGAACAGCGCACCCGCGAGCACTGCCGCCACGGGCAACACGGTGCGAGCGCGTGCCGGCCGCACCGCCACCACCAACAGTGCCACGGCGTAGGCGATGCTGAACGCACCCAGGTGGCGGGCCTCGTGGCCGCCGGCGGTGCCGTCGCCGAGCACGAGTGCGGGAACCGACAGCACGAGGATCTCGACGGCAACCACCACCAGCAGCGCCCGCACGATGCTCCACTTGCCGGCGCGGTCGAGCACCGCATTCGACTTCGCGACCCTGCGCGACACGTCGGGCATGACCGGCGCGGGCTGCATCACCAGCCGGCGACGGCTGCCCTCGATCGCCGCCGCGAACGATGCGCACGCGGTGCAATGAGCGAGGTGCGCGTCGATGAGCCGCTCATCGACCCCCGGGTCCTCGCCGTCGGCTCTTGCCGAGATGGCCTCGTGCCATCGTTCGCACTGCATGCGCGACAGGTCGTCGCTCATGACCGTACGGTTCCCGAGATGTTGGAGTTCGCCACCACGCCTTGCCATGATGGCATCGTGCGAGAGGATCCGCTTCGTTCCCTGTTCGACGCCGCCCGCGAGGGCGACGATCGAGCTGTGCGCGAACTGGTGGTGCGCACGCAGCCCGTCGTCTGGCGGCTGTGCTCGGTGCTCGGCTCGCAGGGTGAGGAGGAAGACCTCGTGCAGGAGACGTACCTGCGCGCGTTGCGCTCGGCAGCGACGTACCGCGGTGAGGCGCCGGTGCAGGCGTGGCTGCTGTCCATCGCTCGCCACGTCTGCGCGGATCACGTCCGCCGGCGCACTCGGCAGCGCCGGCTGGTCGATCGCATCTCGCGCAACACGTTCTCCGAGCCTGCTGTGCTCGCCGACCCGGTCGATCACCTGCTGCCACAGCTGCTGGCCGAGCAGCGCGAGGCGTTCGAGCTGACCCAGATGGTCGGCCTGTCCTACGAGGAAGCCGCCGAGGTGATCGGCTGCCCGGTGGGCACCGTGCGATCGCGAGTGGCTCGGGGCCGGGCTCGCCTGCTGGCGGTCGTCGAGTCGTCCAACGCGGTCTGACGCCTCACGATCCGGTGCGGTCGTAGGTGGTGCGTTCGGGCAGCAGTGCCTCGTAGCGGCGGCGGGTGTGCTGCAGCCACCAGCGTTGCGACTTCTTCATCTTCAGTGTGAGCGGCATGAACTTGCGGTCCTCGTCGAGCATCCTTTGCGCCGTCTCGCGCCGCAGGTCGGTTCCGAGACGCGTGTTGATGGTGGCGATGGCGGGGTCGACCCAGCCGTCGAGACCTTCCTTGAGCAAGTTGGCCACCATGTCGGCCAGCGCACCCTCGGCGGTGGTGTAGCGCTGGATCAGTCGGGTGAGCTCGCGCTTGAGATATGGGCGCAGCGCGGCGGGGTACTCCTGCAGGAACGCGGCCGAGTCGTAGGTGATGTCGTCGCGGCCGTCGGTGAGCGTGAACGGCGAGGTGAAGTCGATCTGGGTCGCCGTGGTGCCGTCCCACAACCAGTTGGCCACCTGGCAGTCGAGGCCGACGGTGGGGGTGCAGACCTTTGCGGCCGCATCGACGATTGCGTCGAGCAGAGGGTGCGAGGGTGCTGGTGCCGCTGCCCGCAGCACGTTGCTGCCCAACTGTGCGGCATCGGCGATCGGTTGCCGGTGGTACACCACGGTGCGTCCATCGGCGCGCTCGAGCGCGTGCAAGCTGGTGGGCAACGCCGCCACGTCGGCAGCGCGGAGGCGTTCGAAGAACGCATTGCACTCGTCGACGTACCGGAAGGCCTCGACCCGGTTGCGGAACGGTGGCACCCGCTTGAGCGCTGCATGTGGTTCTGTCTGTGGCCAGGCGAGCACGATGCTGATCTCGCCATGACCGAGCAGGCGCAACCGGTCGGTGCGGCCGCTGACGATTGCTGCGGCTATTGCCGCCTCCACCTCGTGCAGGTCGATCTCGGGGGCGAAGGCGTGGTCGCTCACTGCCGCAGCGTAGTGGCTCGTCGCCGCTTTGCCGGGCGCTCAGTGTGCGCTGTGCTGGTGCGCGCCGGCGAGCACGGTGACGTTGCGACCCGCTCGCTTCGCCCGGTACAGCGCTTCGTCGGCGCGTACGTACAGGTCCGGGCTGCCGCCCTCCTCGTCGAACGCAACGCCGATCGACACCGGTGTGCCCACACAGCGTGCGGCGTGTTCCAGACCCGCGGCAACCCGCATCGCGTCCTGCAGGCTGGCTGCTTCGAGCACCGCCGCGAACTCGTCGCCGCCGGTGCGGAACAGCAGGTCTTGGGCGGGGAGCGCTGCCACCAGCGCCTGGGCGAGCGTGCGCAGCACCGTGTTGCCGTGCTCGTGCCCGTAGGTGTCGTTGACGTTCTTGAAGTGGTCGACATCGATGGCCAGCACCGCGTACGACGCTGCCCGTCGGCGCAGTGCGTCGAGCCGCTCGCCGAAGGCGGTGTTGTGCTCCAGGCCGGTGAGCGGGTCACGCCGTGCCAGGTCACGCAGGGTTTCGTGGTCACGGACATTGGTGAGCACGCTGCTGACCAGGCTGCCCAACAGCTCCAGTTGCTCCACCAGCTCCGTGCTGGGCGTGGAGGCTCGACGGTCGGCGACGACGAAGAAGCCCAACTGCTCCGAGCCGCGCACCAGTGCGATCACGACCAACATGCCCAGACCGGCATCACGCAGCCGGTCGAAGCCGACGAACCACTCGCCGTCGACGGAGCCCACGGTGTAGCAGGCCAGCGGCCCGTCGACCCATGCGCCGATCTCGGCGAGGCTGCTCGCTGGCAGGGCCAGCAGCTGCGGCCGCAGCAAGCCCTGCGCAGCAACTGCCGTGAAGCCGCGCGTCCGGCTGCCGACGACGACCATGCCCGATTCGGCGCCGGAGAGCTCGCTGGCGATCTCCAGCGCGGCGCCGTAGAGACGGTCCGGATCCTCGATCTGCACGACGCGAGTCGCCTGATCAGCGAGGTACATCCAGCCCGTCGGCGTGGGTAGGCCACCCAGCTCGACGAGGCGGCGAGCGAACAGGTCCGAACACTCGCCGGCCAGGCGTAGGGCCTCGGGCCCCAGCGGTGTCGGCGACTCGATGTTCAGCGCTCCGATGCTGCTGCCGGCGACCTTGATCGGTACGCAGACTTCGGCAACCACCGACGGTGCTGCCTTGAGATACACGTGGCTGAGTGCGACGTCGATTGCGTGGGCCTGGCCAGTGCGCACGGTGGCGGAGATCACGCCCGCCACCGGCGGAAAGCCGTCGAGCACCTGCGAGTACCCGCTGGCGGCAAAGCAGCGGAGGCGATCCGATCGGCACAGGTAGATGCTGATCAAGGGGTAGCCGAGCGCAACCAGGTGGTCGCACACCAGCTGCGCGCAGGCGGCGATGCTGGTGGTGGTCGCCAGTCGTCGCGACAACTGATCGTGTTCGGCAGACATCGATGGTCTATCGGCACCTGCGCATTCGGTGTTGAGGCCTATCCGTCAGCGCGCCCCCACACCAACACAACCCGTCTGGTCGCCCGAGATCGACAGTCGATGTGGCTTCCGGCTGACCAGTGGGGGTGGCCACGAAAATTGTCCACTGGCGGCCAGCAGATCCTTTGCAGTGACGAACGCTCAGAGGGGCGAATTCGAGGTGCGACTCGCGTGTGGATCACACGTACCACCGGCGGTCTGGGGCGGCGTGGGCGTGAGATCGTCAGACCTGTTGATGCTCGCCGAGCGCGACACTGAACACAGTGCCGTTCATCCTGAACGAGGGATCCGACTCGTAGCGGTCGAGCAGGTCGTCGAGTCCGTGGTCGGGGTCGATTGTCAACGCGGCGATCGCATCGAACGACGCCAGCATCTCCGATGTCGGTTGCTCCGGCGGTTCCCAGCCGAGTCCCCAGACGTCCCAGGGCAGCATCTCGACCTTGTTCAGCGCGGCGAGATCGAGGCGGAGGTTGCCGGCGATCCAGAACGCCCCGTGTTCGTCGATCGATGTGAGGCCACATCGGTCGGCGTCGAGCTGTCCGGCCCGCCATGCCTGCCACGCATGTCCCGCTGTCAGGAACTGCTCTGGCCCGACTGTCGCCGGGATGCTTGCGTTCATTCCGATCGTTCGCTGCCAGGTGTCGTCGAGCTGGGCGTCCACCATCGTCCAACGCCGTTCCTCAGGGTCCCAGTACTCGGCCACCCAGTGGTCCTCGTAGAACCCCTGCACGAAGTACGCGCCGAACCCGCAACGAGATCGCGCCGGGACCCCGGCCGCCCGCAGCAGCGCGACGGTGAGCAGCGTGTAGGTGTTGCATCGCCCACCAATGCGTTCGCCTGGGTTGCGGGGCTGGTCGAGTGGACGGGGGTCGATCGTCCGGGCGAGTTCGAGCAACGCTGCGGCATCGCGTTCGTGGACCGCGCCTGCCTGCGCCGCGGTCAGCTCGACGCCGTAGAGGTCCTTGGCCGCGAGGTCGTACACGAGCAGCCCCTGCACGACGCGTACCGCTTCTTCGACACTGGAGACCTGGAGGCCGAAACCGGTGACGTCGGTGTGACGCCCCGGCGTCGCGTAGAACTCCGTCGACAGAACATTCATCGCCCGATCCTTTCACCGCTCGCCGTCACCTCGCGCAACGTCGTTCAGATGGCGGTGGTGGCGGGCATTCGGTTGTTCCGATCCGAGTCCGGCCTCGATCGGTTCTCGGACTTTCGGACGACGGCTACGGTGACGTCGCATGGCAGTCGAGTTGGCCGAGATCACCGCCGACAATCTCGGGGAGGTGTACGACCTCGCCGTCGGTCCTGGGCAGAACGAGTTCGTGGCATCGAACCCATGGTCGCTGGCGCAGGCGTACGCAGAGCGCAAGATCGCTTGGCCGCGCGCGATCGTTGCCGACGGCACGGTGGTCGGGTTCATCATGCTGCAGTTCGACCCGGACGATGACGACGGTCGGCCGTACCAGCTCTGGCGGCTGATGATCGCAGCCGAACACCAAGGCAAGGGCTACGGCCGGGCCGCCTTGGCCCTCGGCGTCGAGGAATGTCGCCGGCGGAACGCGACGGAGCTGTTCACTTCGTGGGTGCCTGGCGACGGCGGACCTGAGGGTTTCTACCTCGGACTCGGGTTCGAGCCGACCGGCGAGTGGGACGATGACGAGAAGGTGGCGCGACTCGCTCTCTGAGCTGTCGAATGGATCACCCGGTGCGAGCGCAGGGGCAAGTCCAGATGGCCGGCAGTGGGCAGGTTCACCTGTCCGCCGACAGACCAGTGAGGGTGTACGTCTGGTCGCCCGAGATCGACAGTCGGTGTGGCTTCCGGCTGACCAGTGAGGGTGTACGGGTGGTCGGCGGGCTCACCGCGGGCTCACCTCGCCCTCGCCTCGCCTCGCCACGCCGTGGCTCGTCCAGGTGCTCAGGCCATGGTGCCGTACAGCGCTGCGCGCAGGTCGAACGTGAGGCGGGTGCCGTCGAGCAGCAGATGGCGCGAGTTGCGGCCGTCGGCCCTCACGCTGATGGCGATGCGATCACTGGCCACATCGCTGGGCGTCGCGAAGCCGAACCGGCCGTTCGGGTCGGTGCTGCCGCTGGCGATGAGGCGTGGCCTGGCGCCCTCCGAGTGCGCCTCCACGATCACCTCCGCGCCCTCGTACGGCGGCTGCTCGCCGCTCGTGTCGGCGTCGTTGTCGTACACGATGACCCGCCCCGTACGACCGTCCGACGCTCGTTCGGCCTCGACTGCGAGATCGAGCAGCCAGATCATCGGCTCGGCCACGATCGCCGCCAGCCCGGCTGCCAGCACGTGAGCGGTGGGGTTGGCGCGCAGTGCAGCGTCCTGCGGGGCCATGCCGTGGTCGGCAGACACCACGAACAGCGTCTCCTCGAACAATCCGCGCTCGTCGAGCAAGCCCAGCACACGGCCGATGCGCCGATCGGTCTCGGCGAGCGCGGCCGCCACGCCGTCGCTGTGTGGGCCGTACTCGTGCCCGGCCCCGTCGGTGACCGCCAGTTCGTGGTACACGAACAGCGGTGCGGGCAGGTCGCCGCGACTCAGCAGTTCGGCCACCTGGGCCATGCCCCGAGCGTCGAGCAGCGATTCGCTCGCGACCGACTGGTGCTCGTTCTGCCAACGGGGGTTCATGTCGGCGGCGAACTCGGCGGTGAGCAGCTTCACTCGCGTGCGGTCGCACAGGTTGCGACCTTCCAGGAACGCATGCGTGGCCCCGCGACCGAAGGGCGCGTGGATCGCGGCGGTGAGGCAGCCGGGGTGCACGCGGTGGAATGCCTCGTAGATGCTCTCCACTGCCGTGTTGGCGTACCCCTCGGTGCCCATCGAGATGCCCTGCGGCGACACCGTCGCCCGGCGATCACGCAGGTAGTAGGTGGGGTTGACCACGTCGTGGTGCCCACCCCACGTGCCGGTACCGATGGCCGTGTGGCTGGGCCAGGTGATGGAGGGGAAGTTGACGATCGAGCCGCCGGTGAGCACCGCCGCACGAGCACGAAGGCGACGCAGGTGGGGGAGCGCATCGGGATCGTTGGCCAGTCGATCATCGAGCTCGGTCTGATGCATGCCATCCATGAGGATCACGTATAGACGGCGGGGCTGCCGGCCGGCGCCATCGAGCGCCTCGCCGACCACTCGGCCATCCTGACGGGCGAGCAGCACGTCGGGGGCGGCGCCACGCTCGCTGCTGGTGCGGCCGGTGGCGTCCTCACCGTCGATCAGCGGGAAGCCGAGTGCGGCAAGGCAGGTGGGAGCGATGTCGATGGACCGGACGGCAAGATCGTGGGTGCCCACGACGACGCCCGGCCCACTGAACCACAAGGGCGCTCGCGACTGGCGCACGTGCAGCGCGCCATGAGTGCCGGGTGACGAACCGGAGCACCAGTCCCGAGGTGAGACGGCAAGATCCGGTGCGTTGGGCGAGTCGAACAGCTGAGCGACGCGCTCGTAGGCGAAGGGGTAGCTCTGCTGCTCGGGTGCGATGAATCGTCGGGTGTGGTCGTCGGCGTCGAACCCGCCGGCCATTGCGGCGGCTCGTTCGGCGTCGAGCGTGCACAGAGCCAGCGGGTCCTGATTGGCGAGAGGGTTCTGGCCGACCACCTCGATCACCTCGAACTGCAACGTGCCGTCGCCTGCGATCAACCTTCGAAAGCGCACCAGCCCACGCGTCGCCCAGGCTTCATACGCACCGTGCTCGCCATCATCGCCAGCGCGCCACGTGAGCACGAGATCGACCTGCGCGCCGACGCCGCTGTCGCTGAGCAACGCGTGGATCGCACGGTTGCCCGAGTCGTGCTGCTCGCTGTCGAGACCCTGACCTGCCAACCGTTCCGGCCCATGCACGTTCACGAGCCGAACAGTACCCCTGTGCCGTCGGTGGCGTGCCGTTGGCAGCGTGCGGCGACGAGCGTCAGTAGTGGCGCAACTCGACGACGGTGCCGTCGGGGTCGCGCACGTACAGCGAGGTGCCATTGCCGCGTGCGCCGAAGAGGGTGGCCGGCCCGCCGGCCACATCGAACCGGCCCGACGCCGCCAGCCCGGCGAGGTCGACTGCTTCGATCACGAGACAGAAGTGATCCAGGTGGCCGTCGGTGCTGTCGCCGTCGATGAGATCGGTGCCCTTGATGAGATCGATGATGGTGCCTGCATCGACGCGGACCGACGGGAACGGCACGTCGCCGTTGCGCCACTCCTTCACGCGCATCGGTTGCAGGCCCAGCACATCGACGTACCAGGCGAGTGTGGTCTCCACATCGGCGCACTTGAGGACCAGGTGGTCGAACGCGGAGACGACGACGGGTGCATGCATGTGGTGAATCGTAGGCGGCATTCGGCACACCGCCAGGTGTCGGCAACCCGACAGCGCACCGTGCGCGACCGGCGCACTCTGTGCAGGTTGCCCAGCACGATGGAGACACCCGATGATGATCAGAGCCGCTCTGCGGGACCTGCAAGCTCGACGGCGACGGTTCCTCGTCGCGATCCTCGGTGCCGGGCTGGTGCTGGCGCTGGGAATGATCATGAGCGGGCTCACCGCCAGCTTCCACAACGAGGCTGCACGCACCGTCGCGCTTGCGGGCGCCGACACGTGGGTGGTGTCCGACGGGGCTGCAGGGCCGTTCACCACCTCGGTCCTCATCGACGATTCGGCTCTCGCCGCTGTGCGCAGCAGCGCCGGGGTGCAGGAGGCCGAGCCGATCCTGATCACACGACAGGCGGTGGTCGCGACAGGGGAGCCGGTGTTCTCGATTCTGATCGGGGTGCAGCCGGGCAAGATGGGAGCGCCCCGGCCGACCCACGGTGCGCCGCTGGCGATGCCGGGAGAGGCGGTGGTGGACAGCCGGCTCGACGTGAGGGTCGGCGACACGGTTGCGGTTGCCGGCCGTCCGTTCACGGTGTCCGGCACGGTTCGGTCGTCGCTGTTCGCGGCGGCACCGGTTGTGTACGTCGCGATCGAGGAAGCGCGAGCGTTGGGCCTGGAAGGTGCGCCGCTGTCATCGGGGGTCCTGGTTCGCGGCACGTTGCTGGAGGTGCCCGACGGCCTGCAGCAGATGAGCCCCACGCAAGCGATCGCCGATGCAATGGAACCGCTGAAGTCGGCCAGCAGCACCATCGCGCTCGTACGCACGCTGCTGTGGCTGGTCGCCGCGCTCGTCGTCGGGTCGGTGCTCTACCTCAACGCGATCGAACGCACCCGTGACATGGCCGTGTTCAAGGCCACCGGCACGTCGGCCGGCTCGATCGCCCTCGGGCTGGCCGTTCAGGCAGCCGTCGTCGCCCTGCTGGCTGCTGCAGTCGCGGCGGTGTCGGCAGCGGCGCTCGCGCCGCGCTTCCCGATGTCGGTGGAGCTGTCCGCCCGGTTGTACCTGATGCTGCCGATGGTTGCGCTCGCCGTGTCGCTGGTGGGCGCGGTCAGCGGCATGCGGCGTGCACTCGTCGTCCCGCCCGCCCTCGCTTTCGGAGCACTCTGATGCACGCGTTCCACACCTCGCTCGCCGTCCACGACCTGGTGGTCGAGTACACCACCGGCCCGTTCGTCTCGAGGCCGATCGACCGCCTGTCCTTCGCCGCCCGCCCGGGCACCCTCACGCTGCTGCACGGGCCGTCGGGTTGCGGCAAGACGACGCTGCTGTCCTGCCTCGGTGCACTGCTGCCGGCGCAGAGCGGTTCGATCGTCGTTGGCGGCACCGAGGTCGTCGGTCTTGCCGGCGCTGCGCTGGCGGCGTATCGGCGACACCGTGTGGGCATCGTGTTCCAGGCGTTCAACCTGGTCGGCAGCCTCGACCTGGTCGAGAACGTCATGGTGCCGCAACGTGCCGCGGGGGCGTCGCGTCGCGTCGCGAAGGAGCATGCGAAGGCGGTGCTGGCCCGCGTGGGGCTGGCAGATCATCTCCGACGCCGACCAACTGAGCTGAGCGGTGGGCAGCAACAGCGCGTGGCGATCGCTCGCGCGTTGGCCACCGACGCTCCGTTGCTGCTGGCCGACGAACCGACTGCGCACCTCGACCACATCCAGGTCGCGGGCGTGCTGCAGTTGCTGCGGTCGCTTGCCGACGAAGGCCGCGTGCTGGTGGTGGCGACCCACGACGATCGGCTGCTGCCGTTCGCAGATCAGGTGTTGGACATGCACCGAGACGGCATCGAGCACACGGGTCACGCCGCTCGCCAGCTGGTTCGGTCATGAGAACGGTCGATCCGACGGTGGCGCGCCTGCGGCAGCTCTCGCTCTTCGCGACGTGCAGTGAGAAGGAGCTGCAGTTCATCGCTCGCCGCGGCATCGAGCACCGGTCGGCCGCGGGAGCAGTGCTCCTTCAAGAGGGGCGTTCAGGGCACCAGTTCGTCGTCATCGCGCAGGGCTCGGCCGTGGTGTCGATCGGTGGTCGGGAGGTGGCGCGCCTGGGGCCGGGCGAGTGCTGCGGCGAGGTGGCGCTGCTCGACCACGGGGGCCGAACGGCCAGCGTGGTCGCCGAGACCGAGCTGCTCGTCTGGGTGTGCAGCGCCCAGGAGTTCGCCGAGATCATCGACAGCTGCCCGACGCTGGTTCGCCGGCTGCTGGGGGTGCTGGCAGAGCGCACGCGCAGCAGCTACCGACAACAGCAGCTGCGGCCGACGACAGAGCGGGCGGGGGGATGCGCGCTGATCTGATGGAGATCAACCACTTGGTCGATGTTCTGGCGAGCGTGCGAGAGAATGATGCATCGAATGGTTTCGAATGCCCTCCTCGGGCGGCGGCTGCCCATCGGTGACGGGAAGCCCGTGAGCTACCGACACGTTCCTCCCGCCCCGCTGACGCCATTGATCGGGCGCGCGCCCGAACTTGCCGAGCTGTCGTTGCTGCTGGCCGGCGAACGCGTCGTAACGCTCACCGGCTCGGGTGGCTGCGGCAAGACCCGCCTGGCCTACGAGCTCGCAGTCGATGCCGTCGAGCAGATGGCGGGCGGTGCGGTGTGGGCGGAGCTCGCCTCGTGCTCGGGCAGCGAGGATGTGCTGGCCGCGGTGGTCGATGTGCTCGAGGTGACGGAGTCGCCCGGGGAAGCGGGGCTCGACAGCGTCGCCAGGATGCTCGCCGGGCGTGCGCCGACGCTGCTCGTGCTCGACAACGCCGAACACGTGCTGGACGCTGCTGCCCAGCTGGTGGCAGTGGTCGTCGAGCGGGCCCCGGACGTGAAGGTGCTGTGCACCAGCCGGGAACCGATCGGCGTGCACGGCGAGGTCGTGTGGCGGGTGCCCTCGCTGAGCACAACCTCGCTGCACGACACCTCGCTGCTCACCGCTGCTGCAGTCGGGCAGTTCGACGCGGCGCGGCTGTTCCTCGAGCGGGCGCGGCGGGCGCGTCGAGGTTTCACCATCACCGACGACAACGCGCCGGCCGTCGCCCAGATCTGCGTGCGCCTCGACGGCCTGCCGCTGGCCATCGAGTTGGCGGCGGCGCGCGTCAGGAACATGCCACCCGACCGCATCGCCGCCCAGCTCGACGACCGGTTTCGCCTGTTGGCCGGTGGTCCGCGCACCTTGATGGAGCGTCAGCAGACGCTGCAGGCGTCGGTGGCGTGGAGCGAGGGCCTGCTCGACACGACCGAGCAACTGGTGTTCCGGCGGCTCGGTGTGTTCGTCGCCGGCTTCACCGCCGAAGCAGCGGAGGCGGTGATCGGCTCGTTCGGCGACGTCGACCGCTACGACATCACCGAGGCGGTGGGCCGCCTGGTCGACAAGAGCCTGGTGCAGTTCGACGACAGCCGTGACCGCTACTCGCTGCTCGACACCATTCGGGCGTATGCCATGCAACGCCTGCTGGAGACTGGCGAGATGGCGGCGACGCGCGATGCCCACGCCGAGTGGTGCGCGCAATGGCTCTCGGCGGCCACCTCGGAGAACGCGACGCCCGACGTCAACAGCTGGTGGGCGTCGCGACTCGCCATCGTCGCCAAGGTCGACCCGGAGTGGCCGAATGCGGCCAGCGCGCTCGACTGGGTGGAAGTGGGCAGCCCGCTCGCGCTGCGACTCGTCGCCGGACTCGGCGACTACTGGACCTTGCGGCAGCGCGCCACCGACTCGGCGCGCCACGGCATGCCCTCGCTGCTGGCCGGCGATCGGCAGCGACCCGAGTGGCTGCTGGCGGTGCTGAAGCTGATGCTGTTGCGCACGAATGCCGGCGACGCCGCGTTCTGGCCGCTGCGTCAGGAGGCGCAGGCGCTGGCGGAGGAACGCGACGACACCGTGGCGTTGATGCGCCTGGCGACGGTTGCCCAGGTCTCGATGCTGATGTTCGTGGGCCCCAGGGCCGACCTGCTCGACGAGTTGGCACGAGTTCGGCAGCATGCGTTCGAATGCGGGGAGTGGCTGACCGCGTGGAACGCGTCGCAGAGCCCCGCCGTGATGGTGGTCGCGGCCGGCAGACCCGACGAGGGGGAGGCGCTGGTTGCCTCGCTCACCGGTGCTCGGGCCATCTTGATCCGCTCGGTCGCCGCGCAGCTGCGCGGGGAGATCGCGCTGTCGCTGCAGCTGGCAGCCGACGCGCAGGGACTGCTCGACGCGCGGCTCGGTGCCGTGCTCGACCGTGTGCTGACGGCATTCTCGCTGGCCGGGGTAGCGCTGGCGTTGGACGATCGTTCGCCACTTGCGTCGCTGCGGCTGGCCGACATCAGCCTCGAGTCACTGCCGGCCGGCTACCTGTCGGCGTACACGATGGCGCGAGGTGTGGACGAGCTGCTCGCTGGCCGGCTGACGCACGCGCGCGACGCGTTCGCCGAGCGCGAGCCGGATCTGTTCACCTCCTGGCGCCTGGTCTGCCTGCTGGCCGAGACCGAGCTCGCCCTCGGCGACGAGGTCGCTGCGCGTGCGGCCGCGATGCGGTTGAGCGTTCCCTCGGCCGACGTGTCGGCGCCGCTGTACGAAGCGACCGCGGGTCTGGTGCTGGCAGAGTGCGACTGGGCGACGGATGTGAACGGCGCGCTCGACGACGCTCATCGGGCGCTCGCCACAGCGGCCGAGTTCGGCCTCGCGCAGGTGGTGGTCGACCTGCTGGAGCTGATCGGGTCGATGCTGGCCGACAACGGTCGTAGCAAGGATGCGTCGCGGCTGCTGGCCGCTGCCGACAGCGCCCGGTCGGCGATGTCGTACCGCTACCGCTTCGCGCATCGAGCCGCCTACGTGGCCGCGGCACGTGCTGCTGTGCACGGTGACGACGGGTGGGCGGAGGGTGCTGCGCTCAGCCTCGCGGCGGCGGTCGACCTGGCGCAGCGGATGCGTGGCGAGCGTGTTCGCCCGCAGGCAGGCTGGGACAGCCTCACCCCGACCGAACTGCAGGTGGCCGAGCAGGTGGCGGCGGGCCTCACCAACCCGCAGATCGCCGAGCGACTGCTGATGTCGCGGGCAACGGTGAAGACCCATCTGGTGCACGTGTACGCCAAGCTCGGCTTCGGCAATCGTGCGGAACTGGCTGCGGCGGTCGTGCGGCGGGCCGCCCGATGAGCAATGGCGTTCCGCGCATGACGATGACGTTCCTCCTCACCGACATCGAAGGCTCCACGCGGCAGTGGGAGGAGTCACCGCACATGAGCGACCTCGTCGATCGTCACTTCGCGGTCCTGCGCGAGGCGGTCAACGACGTGGGCGGTGAGGTGTTCGCGACGATGGGCGACGGCATCGCCGCCGCGTTCACGTCGGCCGAAGCGGCGGTGCACGCAGCCATCAGTGCTCAGCTGGAGATGCCCAGCGTCGGTCTCGCCGTCCGGATGGGCATTCACACCGGCGAGGTGGAGCGCATCGACGACGACTTTCGCGGCCGCCCGGTCAACCGTGCGGCGCGCATCATGGCAGTTGGCCACGGAGGACAGATCCTGCTGTCGGATGTGTCTGCGTCGTTGGTGCGCACCGGGCCCAGCCCGGTCGCCCTCACCGACCTGGGCACCCACCGCCTGCGCGACCTCACCGACCCTGAACGAGTGTGGCAGGTGATGCACCCCGAACTGGCGGAGCAGTTCCCCACGGTGCGCGGACTCGACACGTACTCCAACAACCTGCCCACGCAGCGATCGTCGCTGGTGGGCCGCGAGCGCGACGTCGACCGCGTGATCGGTCTGGTGAAGCAGCATCGAATCGTCACGCTCACCGGCGTCGGCGGCGTGGGCAAGACCCGCTTGGCCGTGCAGTCGGCCGCCGATCTGCTGTCCAGGTTCGCCAACGTCTGGTTCGTGGAGCTGGCCGGCGTTGCCGACCCCGAAGATGTCGCCGACGCCATCGCCCGCACCTTGGGCGCCGGCGCGATGGCCGATCCGTTGGCGGCCGCCGGCGCGCTGCTGTGCGGAGAGCCGAACCTGTTGGTGGTCGACAACTGCGAGCACGTCGTCGACAGCGCCGCCGCGGTGATCGACGCACTCACGGCCGATTGTCGCGACCTCTCTGTGATCGTGACCAGCCGCGAGGCGCTCGGCATCGACGGTGAACACGTGGTCGCAGTGCGCTCGCTCGACTCGGCCACCACCGCCGTCGAGCTCTTCCGGCAACGGGCACTGGCAGCTGGAGCCGACGTGCAGCACATGGACCGTTCGCTGCTGGAGCACATCTGTCGCCGGCTCGATGGCATCCCCCTGGCCATCGAGCTGGCGGCAGCTCGTGCCGCCACCCTCGGCGTCGACGCGTTGGTCGACGCGCTCGACGACCGGTTCAGCGTGCTCAGTGGTGGCCGCCGACGTGCGCTCGATCGACACGGCACCATGCGTGCGACCATCGATTGGTCGCACCGGTTGCTCGCTGCCGATGAACAGCGCATGTTCCAGTGGCTCGCTGTGTTCTCCAGCGGCTTCGAGCTCGACGCGGCCCGTCACATCGGTGCCGCGCTGGGCATCGACGAGCTCGCGGCCACCGATCACGTCGCATCGTTGGTGCACAAGAGCATGGTGTCACCGGAGCCGTCGCCGCATGGTGTGCGCTACCGGATGCTGGAGACGATGCGTGCCTATGCGTTGGAGGAGCTGGATGCTCGCGGCGACCGGTTGGCGGCCGCCACCGCGCACGCCGAGTGGGTGGCCACGCTCACCGACCTTCCCGTGGAGACGCCGTGCACCGCCGCCGTCGAACGAAACTCGATCCGCCTCGAGCGTGAGGCCGACAACTGGCGCGATGCAGTCATGCATGCCGCCCGTCTCGGCTCCGGCAATCTTGCCGGTCGGCTGTGCGGCCCGCCGGTGGCGTACTTCCTGCTGGGCCGACACGACCTTGCCGACCTGTTGCTGCCGCTGCTGCCGCTGTGCGGTGTCGATCGGCCCAGTCATCGTCGCTCGGTGCTCACCGCCTTGATCAACTCCGCCGCCGGGGCCGCCCCGCCCGAGCTGACGCGCGCTCGCGCCGACGAGGTGTACGCACTCGACGAAGAAGAGCCCACCGGCGTCGGCCGGCTGATGAAGTGGATGACCTACGCATGGAGTGGCGAGTTCGAGGCGGCGATCGAGCAGTGCTTGCTGGGCGCCAACGACATGCGACTGCACGAGACGACCCGCGACAAGCTGCTCGGCATTGCGGTGCTCGGGCAGTTCAGCCTCCTCGAGGCCCCCGATGATCCCGACCACCTGATCGAACGGGCATTGACCACGGTGGCGCGCAGCGAGGTCGCCCTGCAGCGCACCACCTGCCGACTCGGTGCCGCCTGGGGGCTGGCAGCCACCGACCCCGACCGGTCGCTCGAGCTCGTTCGACAGGCGCTGGCCGACGTTCCGTACGTTCCGGCGCTCACCCGCTTGACGCTGCCCGGCAGTGCCTCGCGGTTGCTCACCCGTCTTGCCCCCTGTCTCGCCGCGCAGGGCCTGATGGAGCAGCTCGATGCAATGCCGGTTCGGCGGTCGTTCGTCGACCTGATCCCAATCTTCTACGGCACGGCACTGCTGCATCGCGTCGGGCATCCGTCGGCGAGCTCGGCCCTCGCGACGATGACCATGAGCCGCATCGCTCCGTTCCTGTCGATGATGGACTTCGTGGATCTCGCGCGGCAGGCCGCGGCCCCCGGTAGCGGGGTCTCACTCTGTGAACTGGAGTCGATGGTCCGCGCAGGCCTGCGCGACATCATCGCGTCCTCGCGTGATGAGGCGGTGGCCGTTGGTCGGTGCTGACTTCTCGGCACTGGCCGCCTGCTGCCCCTTCCTCGACACGCTCTGTGCAGAGGCTCGTGCCCGCCTTGCCGCAGGCGTGCGCGAAGTGTCGTTGCGTCGCGGGCGGGTGCTCTTCCTCGAAGGCGACCGGCCAGATGCCGTGTACCTGGTGTGCAGCGGCCTTGTGCGCATCTTCGTCACCGAGCTCGACGGCAGCGAGACCACCGTGCGGCTGGTGGGCAGAGGGGAGCTGCTGGGCGAGCTGGCGGTGATCGACGGCGGCCTACGGTCGGCCAGCGCGATTGCGATGCGTTCGGTGGTTGCGTACCGGCTGCCGGCGGCCCTACTCGCGGCCGAGCTCCCGGCACCGGGCACCGTTGGCCGAGGCATCCTGGCCGGCCTGGTCGCAGTCGTTCGCGAGAACACGAAGCGACTGGTGATCGAACGATCGCAGCCGCTGGAGAGCGTGGTCGCCACGTTGCTGTTCGATGATCCGGGCCTGCTGCGGCGAGTCACCCAAGGTGAGCTGGCCGGTTTGCTCGGTGTCAGCCGACAATCGCTGAACCAGATCCTGCGCGCCTGGGAACGTGAGGGTGTCGTCGGCCGCCGAGATGGGCGCATGCATCTCACCGATCCGGCAGCCTTGCGAGCGCGTCACCTCGTCGGTGGAAGC